>Ga0315322_10000068_pt1 | contig 60271 bp, 54 predicted proteins | sample M110021515metaG_FD_203461 | JGI IMG/M metagenome (GOLD analysis project Ga0315322, IMG submission 203461) | Ammonia-oxidizing marine archaeal communities from Monterey Bay, California, United States - M1 100m 21515 | ecosystem: Environmental > Aquatic > Marine > Intertidal zone | place: USA... | reverse complement strand
TCTACTGCGCTGGGATAGCTGTTTCCCTGAATATCATCTCCTTCATAGGCTATGGTGCCATCTTCGGTTCCGTGAATTTGAAGAATGTGTACTGGTGAAGCTGGAGGGTCTCGCTCTTCAATGTGATTGGCTCCGGCTAGGCTGGCAATAGCAGCAATTGTTCCGGAGTGATCGTAGGCTGCTCTATAAGACATGAACCCGCCGTTTGAATGACCAATCAGATAGACGCGGTTGGAATCGATATTATATTTCGACTTCATCTCATCGATTATGCTGAGCACATAGGCTGAATCGTCCACTTGAGTCCTGAAGAAATCACAGCAGGCGGGGCTAGCATTCCAGAATCTGTTTTCATCGCCGCCGGGCTCTTTATTGCCATCAGGTGCAACGAATAGAAAACCATAGCGGTCTGCCAATGCGCTGAATTTCATATAGGAGTCCTGGTTGGCTCCGCTGGAGGTATAGCCATGCAGTAAAACGATAAGCGGGTTTTCTGTGTCCGCATTGTAATTAGCCGGCACGGTTACCGGCAGTTCACCGCGGCCGAGATCGATAGATTGCGCAATAGAGACACTGGCGCTTATTGATAGAAGGCCGGCTACTAATAATGTTTTTAGCTTTTTCATGTTAGTTCCTTGTTGGTGTTTCAAATAGTTTTTGGATTTTGTTAATAAATTTTAGGGAGTAAGTATTACTTTGCCTGTAGTCTTTCTTCCTTCCAGTGCCCGGTGAGCATCCTGAACGTCTGACAACGGGAAAAAATGTTCGACACGAAGTTTAAGATTGCCTTCGGCTATCCACTTGAATACATCGCCGCTTCGCCATTCCAGGCTTTCGCGGTCTGCCACATAATCAAACAAAGTAGGGCGGGTGAGAAATAGCGAGCCCTTTGGTCCCAGTGTAGCGGGGTTAAATTCGGTGACCGGTCCGCTGGCGTTGCCATAGAGAACCGCATAGCCAAGACGCTGCAGGCAGTCAATGCTTTTATCGAAAGTGGTTTTGCCAACGGAGTCATAGGCAACATTAACACCTTTGCCGTCGGTGATGCGTTTAACTTCTGTCTCGAAATCAGTCTCGGTATAGAGAATGACCTCGTCAGCGCCGGCTGCCCGTGCAAGTTCCGCTTTCTCTTCGGTTGATACGGTACCTATAACGAAAGCTCCGGCCATCTTGGCCATTTGAATTAACAATAATCCAACTCCGCCCGCGGCAGCATGAATGAGGCAGCTATCACCATTCTTAATTTTGTAAGTGGACTGTGAGAGATAATGTGCAGTGCAACCTTGCAACATAGCGGCTGCGCCTTCTGCATATGAGACGGCTTCAGGCAGGTTTACCAGTTTGTCTTCGGGGACTGCTGCGTAATCAGCGTAAGCACCGGCAACATTGGTATAGGCAACCCGGTCGCCTGCTTTGAACACGCTGACATCGCTACCTACTTCCTCGACGACACCGCCGGCTTCGAGCCCAAGGGTGGCGGGCAGGGGGATTTGATAGAGCCCGGACCGCTGGTAGGTATCGATGTAATTTATGCCAGCCGCTTCGACTTTTACCAACACATCGCTGGGATCGAGAGCCGGGATATCGATATCCTCGTAACTCATGACCTCTGGGTCACCATATTCCTTGACTCTTACCGCCTTCATTTCAAGTTCCTGTCATCGCGAAAAGTGCTATTTATCGCAGATATTGCCGTTGCTTACAATTCGGCTGCGAAAATCCGCGGTCATTCGCTGGACTGAGACCTGCGGCAGGTTTATTCTGGCCCTTGTAGCTATTCTTAATCAGTCTTGCAGATACATATCATTCAAAGAAAAGTAATAAAAATACCATTAAAATCAGGCGGTCACTTATGCCAGCAATCACCCCCATAATCCAACGGCTATTCAGTACCCTGTTTATACTGGGCCTGCCTTGTCTCGCCATTGCTCAACAAACTCCCAAGGCTTTGCCCTCGATTACCGAGCCGGTGATTATGAGCAGTTTCGAAGTGCCTGCGTTTAAAGTGGTTCCAGTAGCAAATGACCTGGAAAATCCTTTTGCCATGGCCTTTCGGGGAAACGGTGATATTTTAATTACCGAACGCTATACGGGAAAGCTGCGGGTAGTGAAGGCTGTCTCCGGTGATGTACTCGATATTCCTGGGGTACCAGAAGTGTATTCGGAAGTGTTTCGAGCCGGCTTGATGTCCATAGCAATTCACCCGGACGACGATCAACTTATTTATCTTAGCTATACAAAGGGTATAGAGCATGAGGGGGAGCCTGAGCAGGTGGTATCTCTTATTCGTGGCCGTCTGGTGGAAAACCAGCTGACTGAGGTGGAGGAGATTTTCGAAACCAAGGGTCTGGACAGAGGTATAGCAGGGTCTTCCCTGTTATTTACCCCGGACAAAAAGTTGATGATGTCGGTTGGTGGTGCCTATGTCTACGCGGGGTACGGTGACTATGCTCAAGATCCTTCCGTGCATTACGGAAAACTGTTACGACTCAATGACGATGGTACGGCGGCTGAGGACAATCCTTTTATTGCCAGTGGTGAGTATCTGCCGGAGGTTTATTCAGTAGGGCATCGTAATCAGCTCGGTCTCACCTACCATCCTGAAACCGGAGATCTGTGGGCGAGTGAAAACGGACCACAGGGTGGTGACGAAGCTAATATTATTTTCCGCGGCCAAAATTATGGCTGGCCGATAGTCTCCTATAGCAGGCAGTATCGCGGCGACTGGGTATCTGACAGCCCCAAGGCAGATGAATTTGTAGATCCTGAAGTACTCTGGTGGCCATCGATCGCTCCGACAGCGATTACTTTTTATACCGGAGAGCATTTCCCTGAATGGCAGGGCAATTTATTTGTCGGCTCTATGATGGTTGGCAGAATACCTAACACTGGTCATCTGGAAAGAATTGTTTTCAATAGTCGCGGTGGTGAAATTCGCCGGGAAAGCTTGTTGACTGAATTAAAGCATCGGGTTCGTGATGTGCAACAGGGTCCCGATGGTTATCTATATATATTGACGGATGAGGAAGATGGCGCACTCTTGCGTATAGAGCCCGTTCAATAAACAGGTCAGGAATGAAAATCAAACAGAGTAGTTCGGAGAAAAAAATGGAACAACTCCAGCACATTTTGAAAGCTAAAGGCACACTTCTGGCCTTAATGACGCTCATCTCGTTTGCCTCATCATCATTATTGCTTGCTGATATTTCCGAAGTGTCTACGGATAGTGGAATTTATGGGGGTCATGAGTCGGAGCACGCTGCCGGAGTAACGGTATTTAATGGCATCGGTTTCGCTGCTCCACCAGTAAGAGACTTGCGATGGAAGCCACCAGCTCGGGCTATTCCCCATGCGGGAGTTCGTCAGGCCGATCGGGTCGGCCCTGCTTGTTGGCAGGCCAGAAACTCCGATGCGTCTCTCTATGCGAGGGGGAATCTCCGTCGCTCGGAAGATTGCCTGTATCTAAACGTCTTCAGTAATGCCGAAGGCAGCGCTGATTCCTTGCCGGTATTGGTCTGGTTCCATGGTGGCAGTAACACGGCCGGTCACGGAGGGGCAAAAATCTTCGATGGCTCGAATCTGGCTGCGCGCGGTGCAGTAGTGGTTACGGCAAACTATCGGCTCGGACCTATGGGCTTCATGGCCCACGCGGCGTTGACCGCCGAGTCTGAAAATAACTCTTCTGGAAACTATGGAGTTCTCGATCAGCTTGAGGTTCTGAACTGGGTTCAGACCAATATTGCTAACTTTGGAGGCGACCCTGATCGTGTAACTATCTTCGGACAATCTGCCGGCGGCACCGATGTCTGTTTGTTAATGTCTTCGCCATTAAGCGAAGGCAAAATTCACGGCGTCATCGGCCAGTCTCCGGGCTGCATCAAGTCCACCAGAACACTTGCCGATGGAAATAATTCAGGTCATGCGGCTGGTGAACGTTATGCCAGGGAATTGGGTATTACCGGTTCAGGCGCTTCAGCACTGGAGCAGCTGAGAGACATCAGCCCCCAGCAATTGATCTCCACACCTTCCGGTAATGGCCCGGTTATCGATGGTTGGCTGATTCCGAATGCCCCCTACGATTTGCTTGAGTCGGGTCGACAGAACAGAATTCCGGTTATGGTCGGCGGTTTGGCAGAAGAGAATCATGGTCTTCAAAGCGGCAGTGCGGAAATTTCCGAGGCGGAGTTGGATGAATATTTGTCCAGGGTATTCGGTGATGATGCCGGGCGACTCAAGGCCATGTATCAGCAAGAGCTGGAAATCTCGCCACTGGACGCCAGGAAATACATCAGTACTGATAATGGCTTCCTGCTGTCGTCCCGAATGTGGGGACGCCTGGTGGAAGAGCGGGGCAACGATGCCTATGTTTATTTCTTCAACAAAAAACCCCCGGTGTTCAGACTCTATGTTCCGGCAAACCCGGACCTGAATAGCGATGGTGGCCAGCGAAGTCTTGGAGCCTATCACTCCGGAGAGCTGGCCTACGTCTTTGATAATCTCGACTTGGTTGGTTTGGGCTGGGATGAAGAAGATAGAGAGCTTTCCGAAACCATGGCAGATTATTGGGTTAACTTCGCCCGGAGCGGAAACCCTAACGGCGAGGGTTTGCCACATTGGCCTGCCTATGATGCGCAGGCAGATCTTGTGCAGATTCTCGACAGTGAGGTGCGTGCCGCAGTTCATCCTCGAAAAGAAAGGCTCGATGCATTGGAAGAGATATTTTTGAGATCGAGATAGGCTGTCTGTTTTTATAGGTCAACTGTGTCCAACGGTCGCTTGACTTCAAACACTGATGCGGCAATGATGCCGCCTCGTTTTTGTCCATCTATAGATTCTACCTAGAGATTTTCCCCATGCTATTAAGAACTAGCTGTGATTTCGAGTTTGAGATTGCAGTTCCCACGCCTTTTATCCTGATGCTGCGGCCACGCAGTGGAGCGAGTCAATGGATAGCCAGCGAGGAATACAAGCTGATTCCTAATGTCGCCGTTCGGGAATTTACGGACAGTTATGGAAACCTCTGCCAACGTTTAATTGCACCACCGGGCCGATTCGAAATTCATACATCGGCAGAGGTTCAAACCAGCGATGTTATCGACAGAGCTCCCGGTGCTGGTTTTATCGACATACAAAATCTTCCTGATGAAGTGCTCGGTTTTTTATTGCCCAGTCGTTATTGTGAATCAGAGAGATTTGGCAAGATGGCCAAGGAAATCACCACAGGAAAAGCGCTTGGCTATGATCAGGTTGCGGCCATAGAGCAATGGTTAAGAGAGAGGATTCGTTTTGAGCCCGGCACCAGCAATGTGCCGGTATCTGCCACTGAGGTTAACGAGAGACAGTCCGGCGTATGTCGTGATCTATCCCACTTGGGAATCGCGCTGTGCCGCAGTCTGAGTATTCCCGCCAGAATGGTGGTCGGGTACAGCTATCAACTAGAGCCTATGGATATGCATGCCTGGTTTGAAGCATTTGTAGGTGGTCAATGGTATGGGTTCGACCCCGCGAGGCCAGAGATGAAGCCTGGATATGTGGCGGTAGGTTATGGTCGCGATGCGGCGGATGTTGCTGTCTATAATCAGTTCGGACCAGCTGTTTATCCTTTGCGTCAGAATGTCAGTGTAGAGCTGTTGAATTCATAGGTCTTGGCCGATATAAACTCTTGTTATTATTGAGTAATTGCTCTAACGTCGGACATCGGAAATAACTGTCTATTGTGAGGGAAGTGAACAGTGGGTCTCTGGGGCGAGCTTAAAAAACGAAATGTGGTTAAGGTAGGTATCGCCTACCTTGCTCTCGCGTGGTTCGTACTGCAGCTAACCGATACGGTTGCTCCCATTCTAACCCTGCCCGATTCCTTCGATGCCATAATCCTCTACTTTATTATGGTGGGGTTCCCCTTTGCGCTATTTTTTGCCTGGGCTTTTGAGCTTACACCTGATGGCCTAAAGCGTAGTGAAGATGTTAGTGAGGAAGAATCCATTGCCAATGCTACCGGTGGAAAAATCGAACGGGTAATTATTGGCTTCTTGGCGGCAGCCGTGCTGGTTCTCATTTGGGACAATTATCTCGGCAATGATGACGAAACCCGGCTTGGTGGATAACGAAGCCTCAATCGCCGTACTACCTTTCGTCGATATGTCGCCCGAGCAGGACCAGGAATATTTCTCTGATGGCATCTCGGAAGAAATTCTCAATGTACTGGCCAAGATTCCAAACCTTAAAGTAACTTCCCGTTCATCTTCCTTCGCTTTAAAGGGCGAGCGGCTGGATTTGCGAGATGTGGCGCAGAGATTAGGTGTTGCCCATATTTTGGAAGGGTCGGTTCGCAAGGCCGGTAATCAGGTGCGCATAACAGCCCAGTTAATCGAAGCGGAAACCGACAGTCATCTTTGGTCGGAAACCTATGATAGGGAGCTGGATAATATATTCCAGATTCAGGACGATCTGTCCGCAGCAATTGGCCTAGTTCTGGAAGATAAGTTATTGGGCGGTCAGCAGCAGATATTGTCGGAAGAGAGGCTTGCTGAGGCAGATGAAGTTGACCCGGTCGCCTATCTGCTTTACTTGCAGGCAATGTATTTGAGGGAGAACCTCGATACTGTTGAAGACGGTCTGGAGACAAGAAGATTGCTGCTGGAAGCGGTAGAGATTGATCCCGGCTTTGCCAATGCTCTCGCATATTTGGCCTTGGCTACGCCCACTGTATCCACATACGGTTTAATACCGTTTGCCGAGGGTGGGGACCTGGTGATGGCTTCCGCCACCCGGGCGCTGGCTATCGATCAGCAGAACGATGCCGCTCATCGAGCGATCGCCATCCATCGCGGTTCCTTCGAGATGGACTTCGAAGGCGCCATTGAAGAATTTCTTAAAGCGCTGGAAATAAACCCCAATAGTGCGGAAGTAAATAGTCAGCTATCAACATCCTACGCTTACCTGGGAGACCATGATAAGGCAGTGATGCACTTGCAGCGGGCTATGGAGCTGGACCCTCTTAGCCTTGGCAATCTAAGAGATGAAGGCGATATAGCTTCACTGGCTCGGGACTATGAACTTGCGGAGCAGAAATTCCGTGAGTTCCTCGCCATCAGGCCGGAAACTCTGAATACCCAGGTTGCTCTTTCTATAGTCTTAATCATGCAGGGCAAAGCAGGCGAGGTGTTGGAACTTTTTCCCGGTGAGCAAGACGATTACTTTGTCCTCTTTAAGTTGGCTCTTGCGCATTTTGATGCAGGAAATATGGATGAGGCTGATGAGTTGCTAAACTATTTCCTGGAAACTGCCGCCATCGAGGGGCCTTATCAAATAGCAGAACTTTACTGCCATCGCGGAGAATATGAACAATGCATAGACTGGCTAGAGTTAGCGCTTGAGAGAAAAGACCCGGGGCTTCTAAATATCGTGTCATCCTGGTTCCTGGAGCCGGTATTCGAACATTCACGGTTTCTGGAGCTGGTTGGGGACATGGGTTTGACACAGGCGCTGCAAAGACAGCAGGCTTTGCTGGAACGGACCCGGACAGCTACTGTCTTTCAATAGAGCAGTTCAATAGAACAGTTCAGTAAAACAACCGAATAAATCAGCTTAATTATAGGTAGACTTGGCGTAGCAGAGAGACTATGCTGCGCACCGCTCTGACCTGCACCTCCTTCACATACAATAAATCGAGTATTAAGAGTATTGAAAGAAGCGAATTAACCAGTAATTCGCCTGTGCGCTGCACGTCCTAATTTCCGAAGCCCAATACTGTTATTGGGCACTATTATCAGGTTTATCCAATGACTACCGAAACCCAGGTTCCTTTCAGTGAGCTCGCGCTTTCAGCTCCGATATTAAAGGCTTTAAATGATGTGGGCTATGAAACCCCGTCACCAATCCAGGCTGAAACAATCCCTCTATTACTGGAAGGGCGCGATGTGCTCGGGCAGGCACAAACGGGTACTGGCAAGACTGCAGCTTTCGCGTTGCCTGTATTGTCATCGCTGGACCTAAAGCAGAAAGATCCTCAAGTGCTGGTGCTGGCTCCTACTCGAGAACTGGCAATTCAAGTTGCTGAAGCGTTCCAGAAATATGCTAATCACATAAAGGGCTTTCATGTGCTACCTGTATATGGCGGCCAGGACTATAGCGGTCAGATTCGCGCCCTGAGGCGTGGAGTTCATGTTGTGGTTGGAACCCCAGGTCGAGTAATGGACCATATGCGCAAGGGCACTCTTAAGCTTAATAATCTCAAGACTCTGGTTCTGGATGAGGCGGACGAAATGTTACGCATGGGATTTATCGATGATGTGGAATGGATTCTGGAACAGACTCCGGAGCAGCGTCAGATTGCGCTGTTCTCGGCAACCATGCCCCAGCAGATTCGCCGCATCGCTACCAATCATCTGAATAATCCCAAGCAGATTACTATCAAGGTAAAAACTGCTACCGCTGAACTAATTCGACAACGTTTCTGGCCGGTAAGTGGGATGCACAAGCTGGATGCCCTGACTCGTATTCTAGAAGCTGAAGATTTCGATGGCATGATTGTTTTTGTGCGCACGCGAATAGCGACTGTCGAACTTGCCGATAAGCTTTCGGCTCGAGGCTTTGCGGCCACTGCCTTGAACGGAGATATTGCCCAGAAGCAGCGCGAGCGCACGATAGATCAATTGAAGAAAGGCAAGCTGGATATTTTGGTGGCCACCGATGTAGCTGCCAGAGGGCTCGACGTAGATCGAATCAGCCACGTGATTAATTACGATATTCCTCATGATACTGAAGCTTATATCCATCGCATCGGTCGCACAGGAAGAGCGGGTCGCGAAGGGGATGCCATCTTGTTTGTCGCTCCCCGTGAGCGGCGTATGCTTAATTCCATTGAGCGAGCGACCAATAAGAAAATAGAGATGATGGAGCTGCCATCAACAGAACTTATTAATGACAAACGAATAGAGACATTCAAGCAAGCCATATCAGACACTCTGGCTACGGAAGACCTTGGTTTGTTTACTCATCTGATTGAGCAGTATCAGCAGGAACATAATATTCCTGCTCTCGAGATCGCCTCGGCTCTTGCCCGACTTGTTCAGGGCGATGTACCGCTGCTGTTGCAACATAAACGAATACCCAAGCATGACCACTTCGCCAAAAAAGAAAGTGGACGGGATGAGCGCAAGCCACGTCGCAGCAGGGAAGGAAGAGAGGGTAGGGAAGGTCGTGAAAGGGGTGATCGTCCTGCTCGTAAAGTCGGCCCACCTGACAAGGGTATGGAAAGGTTTCGAATTCAAGTAGGTCACAATCATAAAGTAATGCCAGGGAACATTGTCGGTGCAATCGCCAATGAAGCGGGCATCGACAGTGAGAATATTGGCCGCATCACTATATTCGATAACCACAGTCTTATTGATCTGCCTGAGGAAATGCCCCCGGAAATATTCAAGGCTTTAAAGAAGGTCTGGGTATCCGGTCAAACACTGAACATATCGCGAGATCTTGAAAAAGATCAGGCAGACAAGCCGTTCAAACGAAGAGAGCGTGGGCCGCTATCTAAATCTGACGCCAGCAAAAAGAAGAAAGACAAGCCTAAATCAAAAACGAAGGCAAAGTCTAAGGCGAAAACAAAGAGTAAGGCACGGGCAAAGCCAGGGGCGAAAAAAGCAGCAGCTAGTGAGCGTCCGAAAAAATCTGGCTCAGGAAAAGGATCAAAGAACTCAGCTAGAGGCTGAGCTCAAACAAAGGGCCTGAATCGGCAGTGATGTTTGATGGAACCAGCGTTTGCCTGAGCTAGGGTCTAGGTGTTCTGGATTTAGGCCCCAGCTGAGTTGGTAGAATCTCATAGGCTTGCTTCACCCAATCACAAAGCAGTGGGCGAGTGTCTCTAGGATCAATTATTTCCTCGATCCCAAAAGCCTCGGCTGTTCTTAGCGGTGAGCGATACTGTTCCAGCATGTCTTCCAATTCACGACGTCGAGCATCAGGGTTTTCGGCGGCTTCAATGTCGCGTCGATAAGCTGCCTGTACACCGCCTTCGATGGGGAGTGAACCCCAATCAGCTGATGGCCAGGCATAACGGAGATTCAGGCCATCTGCATTCCCATGCCCCGCGCCTGCTACTCCATAGCAGCGCCGAATGATTACCGAAACCCATGGGATCGAAGCCTGATAACAAGCCATTAACGCTCTGGACCCCAATCGTACAGTTCCTTCTTCCTCAGCTTGAGTACCTATTAGAAAGCCTGGATTGTCAACCAGATTCAATAAGGGCAAATGAAATGTGTCGCAGAGGTCTACGAAGCGCATCATTTTCTCCGAGGCGGTGGCATTAACCGCTCCGCCATGATGCATGGTGTCATTTGCCATGATTCCTACCGAATGTCCATCCAGTCTCGCTAGCCCCACCACCAGAGACTCACCGTATCCAGGATTGATTTCAAAGAACGACTCACTGTCCACTACTGAATTTATAACTTCTCTTATCTGGTACATCTGTCTTCTGTCGCGGGGAATCACAGATAGAAGTGATTCGTCGCAGCGGTTTGCCGCATCTTCACATTCGACAATAGGAGGTAATTGCCAGACATTTTGTGGAAGGTAGGAGAGGAATTGTCTTATCGCATCGAATGCCTGTTGTTCGTTTTCAACCTCATTGTCTACAGCGCCAGATCCATTAGCATGGATCTGGGAGCCGCCGAGTTCATTTTTTTCAACTGGCTTGCCGAAGCCGCGCTCTACCACAGGGGGGCCTGCAACAAAAAGCTGGCTACTACCTTTAATCATTAGTGAGAAGTGGGAGATGGTTGCCCGAACCGCGCCAAGGCCGGCTACAGAGCCCATGCAGGCGCAGACCACAGGAACATAGCCCATGAGCTTCATCGTAGTTTCGAATCCTGGAAGTGCGGGTACGTAGGAGTGACCCACCATTTCTAGCGTCTTGACGCTGCCGCCGCCACCGCTGCCATCTACCAGACGCACAAGGGGTAGGCGCATCTCCAGAGCGTATTTTTCACCATAGCCGGATTTGTCGCCAACTTTTGCGTCGGCCGCACCGCCTCGAACAGTGAAGTCGTCACCGCCTATAACTACCTTGCGACCGTTCAGGGTTGCCGTACCCAATACAAAATTAGAGGGTGTGAATTCTTCCAGGATTCCTTTGTCGTTATAACTGGCCTTGCCGGCAAGAGCGCCAATTTCATGGAAGGAGTCTTTGTCTGTTAGGGCATCAATTCGTTCGCGAACTGTGAGCCTGCCATTACTGTGTTGGCGTTCGATGCGCTCCTCGCCGCCCATTTTTTTCGCCAGCGCTTCTCGCAATCTCAGTTCGTCTACTTCTTTCTGCCAGGACATGATTTCTCCTTATCGGGGGCAATAAGTTAAATTACTGTGTACTCCGCTGCAAGTGTCTACCGTTTGCATCTATCTGTCGAGGGGATAACCGATAGTTACAAAGCGACATACTAATTAGGATTGTCTTCAAATTATTGGTGCAGCGGAGAGAGCGGAAGGGGGTGCCATCAGCAGGATCAAGATTCATTGCAATCGCAGGGCTGGAGAGATAGTTGGTCAATGAGAAGATTCGCTCTGGAGTTTTTTCCACAGTGCTCGCAGTATTGTTGGCCCTGCGGATATCTGAACGGGCGCAGAGCGCGAGAGCAGTTCACTTGCTGATCCGCTATGGCCGCGGCTGAAAATGAGATGCGTGCAAACCTGCGAGTGTTAAAGTTTATCCATGAGAACAACAGGGTGGTGTCGATTATTGAGCCCGGGCAGACTAGAGAGGCCAAAGACTTTCACTCTATTCCCGGTGTGCGGCTTCTTAACGTTGTCTGGGATACGATGCTTGCTTTGAGTCTAACAAATTATATCGATTATGAGAGGGTATTCAGCCTTTTACAGGTATACGGAATACAAGCAGTGTATAAACAGACTTATCCCAGATAATAGACGCGAGCATGCATATGTTGCCCTATTCCTCCGCGCTGGGAACAGAGGTTGACAATGAGCACTACGGGCAACAGCTTCCGGGTGTCTTCGGAATGCACTCGACTATAGAAGAACAGCTATCGGGATTGTATCAGCAGGCCCTGAACGACTTTTAGCAGAATCCGCCAGCGGTGCAGCTTCCTGAGGAAGCCCATTGAACAGGTGGGAGGAAGCCATCTGCGGTCAGTACATAAGTTTGACCGTCTAGTGTTGTGCCGTCGCTCATCAAGGTAATAGTGATAACTCCGTCCACCACGTTTACTCCATGAACTCCTGCCCCAAGGGCGATTTGAGCGGGAATTCCGAATGCTCCCGAGTCAAAATCCGTGATAGCTGTGATCCGGCCTGTCTGGGCTGCAACTTCGATTGCTGTTTTAAATGCTCCAATGCCAAGAATGGCCTCAGAGAAACGCGCACGGTGTGTGTAATTATTGTAGGCAGGTAGCGCTACAGCGGCGAGGATTCCAATAATAGCCACAACAATCATTAGCTCGATTAGTGTAAAGCCTTTTTGGTGCTTGCTTTCAATTTTCATTTTTTGCTCCGAGCGCATCAGGATATTTGCAGGCTATAAACTGAGCATACCTTTGATCAGTATACGGGACTGTGACCCATAGGGCATTTCGTAATTCTGCTCGAGTTCCTCTGCAGTAATGAGAACCGGGCCATAAGTGCCAAATATGGCAAATAATTTTGCCATATTTGACATATTGAAGCTTTACGAATATAGGCTTTGTCCTAATTTTTAAAATTAATGCATTAATATCAGTATGATATGATTACTTTTAGAAGTTGGCACAGTTTCTGCTACATCTTGTGAGACCATACAAAATTTACATTAACCGAGGCTAAGCAAATGATTCATATAAAAAACATGATATTAATGATGGTTGTTCCTGTTGTTACAGCGCTGCTTTGTTGGGCTGTGTGGGTGCTGCTGGTTTAAGACCCTTGATAGTAATCAGTGTGCAATATTGAGATGTGCGAACTAACGAAGCCTGCAGCCTGTATGAAAAATCGGGGACTGAAACTAAAAGTTGTGTGAGATATTCGATGAGCTTAAATAACGAACTTAAACCTGTAGTCCAAACTCCGAAGGTAACGCCATTCTTTGATCAGGAGAGCAATACCTTTAGCTATGTTGTTAAGGATCCTGATTCGGGTTCCTGCGCAATCATGGATTCTGTTCTCGATATAGAATACGCATCCGGTGGAATTAGTTATGAGTCTGCTGATGCCATTGTTCGATATGTTAAAGACAATGAGCTACAAGTGGAGTGGATTATCGAATCCCATGTCCATGCGGATCATCTCTCTGCCGCGCCCTATCTAAAAGAAAAGCTTGGGGGCAAGATGGCAGTTGGAGAGCATATCGCCGTAGTTCAGGATACTTTCGGCAAAATATTTAATGCCGGTACCGAGTTTGCCCGGGATGGTTCCCAGTTTGACCATTTATTCACTGATGGTGAGACTTACAATATCGGTAAGCTGCAAGCATACGCCATTCATACTCCAGGCCACACGCCTGCCTGTATGACACATGTTATAGGTGACTCCGCATTTGTCGGCGACACCGTGTTTATGCCTGACTGCGGCACTGCCCGAGCAGACTTTCCCGGCGGCGACGCTGGGCAGCTCTATCACTCTATTCAAAAAATCCTTGCCTTGCCTCTAGATACGCGAATTTTCCTCTGTCACGATTACGGAGAAGAAGGCAGAGAACTGGAGTATCAGACCACGGTAGCTGCCGAGGTTTCTGATAATATTTATGTAAACAACAGTGTTTCCGAGGGGGACTTTGTAAAGCTGCGTGAAGCACGGGACAAGACTCTCACTGTGCCTCATCTTATCCTGCCGTCGCTGCAAGTAAATATGCGTGCCGGAAATTTTCCCGAAGCGGAAGACAATGGCATGGTATATCTGAAATTACCGATTAATGCATTTAAATAACATATTGATATAGAATTTTTGAGGGAAGCTAGATGAAGTCTATTCGAATAAGTGACCAGATATCGGTCTCACCCCAGGTTAGCTTAGAAGACCTGAAACAGTTAAAGGAAGAAGGTGTTCAGCTTGTTGTCTGCAACCGGCCCGACGGAGAGACTGCGGAGCAAATTCCTTATGCAGAGATAAGCAGTGCCGTTAAAGAATTAGGAATGGAATCTGCAGAGATTTCCTTCAAGTCCGGTGAGCAAACCAGTGATGATATTTCTGGCTTCAATGGCATGTTGAGCTCTGGCAAAAAGATTCATGCTTATTGTCGAACCGGAAACCGGTCTTTTTGTCTATGGGCAGCTACTCAGGCTAGTGAGGGCGCTTCAAGAGAGGATTTAATTCAAAAGGGCAAGGATGCTGGCATTGATGTGAGTGCTGCAATAGCTTCCTACTACGAAGGAGAGTTGCAGTCCGGAAGTAAGGTTGAAAAATCCCACAGCGCGGAGAAGCCCGTATTCGATGTGGTGGTCGTGGGTGCAGGTTCCGGTGGAATCGCAGTAGCTTCCAGTTTGCGCAAGCGCAAGCCAAAATTACGTATCGCTCTTATCGACCCGTCCGAGAACCATCATTATCAGCCGGGTTGGACCATGGTTGGCGGCGGCGTTTTTGATGTGAGTACCACCCGCAGAAAAACCAAGGATCTGATTCCTTCCGGAGTTTCCTGGATTAAACAATCAGTACTGTCTTTCGACCCCAAGGAAAGCCTGGTTGAACTGGACAATGGTCAACAGATAGCCTATCGACACCTGATTGTTTCTCCTGGCCTGACTCTCAACTGGGAAGGAATCAAGGGGCTTAAGGAAACACTGGGTAAGAATGGAGTAACGTCCAATTATCTGTACGATCTTGCTCCCTATACTTGGAAGCTTGTACAGGAATTAAAGTCCGGCAAGGCGATATTTACGCAGCCGCCAATGCCTATCAAGTGCGCAGGTGCGCCGCAAAAAGCGCTTTATCTATCTGCTGATCATTGGCAAAAGAGTGGTGTCCTCAACAATATTTCCATTGATTTTTATAACGCAGGTGGCGTGCTTTTCGGAGTGAGCGACTATGTTCCGGCATTACAGTCTTATATAGATAAGTATGAGGCGTATCTGCGCTTGAACCACAATCTGGTGGAAATCGATGGTGAAAAGAAAGTCGCTTATTTTAAAGCGGCTGATAGTGAAGAATTGGTTGAGCAGGATTTTGACATGATTCATGTCTGTCCTCCGCAGAAGTCTCCGGAGTTTATTGCCAATAGTCCTCTGGCTGATGGAGCTGGCTGGCTGGATGTGGATCAATATACGCTCAGGCATAAGATATACGGAAATATCTGGGGTCTGGGCGACGTGCTTAACACTCCAAATGCCAAGACAATGGCGGCTGTGCGCAAGCAGGTGCCGGTGGTTGCACAAAATATTTGTGAAGTACTGAGCGGTAAGGAGGCTAGCAGAGGCTATGATGGCTACGGTTCCTGTCCGCTTACTGTTGAGAATGGCAAAATTGTGCTGGCAGAATTCGGTTATGGTGGTAAGTTATTACCGTCCTTCCCTACATGGCTTTTGGAGGGGACCAAACCTACACGAATGGCGTGGATATTGAAGGCAGACATATTGCCACCGATATACTGGCACGCGATGCTGAAAGGAAGGGAGTGGCTGGCAGCTCCAAAAAATTTAAGCGATGTTGAGGACTAAGCTCAAATCTGACTGAGGGTGACTTAAGTGTGACCTAAACGAAAAAGAAGCGAGAACCGAGTATTCGAAATTTAATTCCCGCCTACACTTGGATAAAGGGATACAGTAAAGATACTTTTTACAGCGACGGCATTGCGGCAATTATTGTAGCAATTATGCTTGTGCCGCAATCTCTGGCCTATGCTTTGCTGGCAGGCCTGCCCCCCGAGGTAGGCCTGTACGCGAGCATCTTCCCGCTTATTCTCTATGCGTTGTTCGGTACCAGTACAACATTATCCGTTGGTCCGGTGGCAATAACGTCTCTACTTACAGCTGCAGCCTTGTCAGAAGTTGCTGCAGCCGGTTCCGCCGACTATCTTTCAGCTGCGATTACCCTGGCAGCAATGTCAGGCATGATGCTCACCCTCGCCGGAATTTTTCGTCTGGGCTTTCTTTCCAATTTCCTGTCTCACTCAGTGGTCTCCGCGTTTATCACTGCGTCGGCAATATTGATCGTGCTAAGCCAGCTTCGTCATGTATTCGGTATTGAGTCACATGGGGAGAGTATTACGGAATTACTCGGTTCCCTGTATGTATCCCTGGACCAACTCAACACGGACACCATGTTGGTTGCTGTGGGTGTGATTATTTTCCTCTATGTTTGTAAAGAGTATTTGGCAAATTTGCTGATGAAATCCGGTATGACTAGAAAAACCTCCGGTCTACTGGCGCGGGCTGCGCCAGTATTGGCGATTATTTTTTCCATCACCTTAGTTGTGGTTCTTGGACTTGAAGATCGGGGCGTTGCGGTAGTGGGGACTATCCCCAGCGGCCTGCCCGCCATACAGCTTCCTGCTTTCTCCCGGGAATTAATGGAAATCCTGCTGCTACCTGCATTCATGATATCTATCATTGGTTATGTGGAGTCTATATCCGTAGGTAAAACATTAGGCAACAAGCGCCGCGAACGTGTCGACAGTAATCAGGAGTTAATCGGTTTGGGGGCAGCCAATATATCTTCGGCATTGTCTGGCGGATTACCTGTAACCGGCGGCTTTTCCCGCAGCGTTGTAAACTTTGATGCGGGAGCTGTTACCCAGGCCGCCAGTATCTATACAGCGATTCTAATCGCTTTATTTTCGGTTCTGTTCACACCTTTGCTTTATTTCCTCCCCAAGGCGACACTCGCCGCGACCATTATCGTGGCTGTTTCTTCATTGGTGGATTTTTCGATGATCAAAAAAACCTATCGAGTAGCGCCCAGTGATTGTATGGCCGTGGTTGCTACCATCGTACTAACACTTTTTCTGGGTGTCGGTACCGGTGTTACCTCAGGTGTGCTGATCTCCTTGACCCTTCATGTGTATAGAACTTCCAAACCCCATATAGCCGCTGTCGGCCTAGTGGAAGGTACGGAACATTTTCGAAATATTAAGCGCTATAGAGTGGCAACCTGCCCGCAGATTCTTACTTTGCGGCTGGACGAGAGTTTGTTTTTCGCCAATGTAATGCGATTGGAAGAGTTGATTCTTAAGCGGCTTTACCAACGGGACCATATCGGTCATGTCATATTAATGTGTACCGCGATCAATGAAATTGACTACAGTGCATTGGAAACACTTGAAGTTATCAATCATAATTTGAAAGAGCAGGGGGTAATGCTCCATCTCTCTGAGGTCAAGGGTCCGGTGATGGATATTCTTCAAAAAACAGACTTTCTGGAGCAACTTGGTGGTCATGTTTATCTTACCCAATACCAGGCTTATAAAGACCTTTGCTAGTAATTTTCTCATTGTGCGGGTCAATCCAGCGTCAGCGTAATCCATCCACGAAGGAAGAATTTTCCATGCTGGAAATTGAAGGGGAATTTAAGGGGCGGATCCTGGTTAACTATCTGCGTCTAATTGCAGGGATTAATACCGGGGTTCTCTCCACATACTTTCTGTAGTCTTCATTTTCACCCCATCGCTCTTGCCCGCTTTCTTCCAACAGCCTTACCCCGCTTACTTTGATAAGCAAGAAGATGACAAATATCGGCGAGATCAGCGTGGCAAACTGCCAGCCGCTTAATGCAGGAAAGGCCATCACGCTAATACCTATCCAGAGTACGATTTCCCCAAAGTAATTCGGGTGGCGCGATACGGACCACAAGCCGCTGGATATGAATTTGGACTTATTATCGGGATTGCTTCTGAAAATGCTTTTCTGTCTGTCTGCTACCACTTCAACGGCAAAGCCAGACAACCAGAGAGCGGCTCCGAGATAGAACACTATGCCGATCTCAATTTGGATCGCTGAAGTTATTGCCGCCAGCCCTGCAGCCATTGTGATGAATACCCAGGCGCCGCCGAGAGTCCAGGTAAATAGATATCTGAAAAATTTGGTTTTAATCACATCGAAGCGGCTGTCCTTGCCATCTCTCTTTACTCGCATAAACAAAAAGCTGCCCAGTCTGGCGGCCCAGATCAGGATGAACAGAGCGATGATGGTTCCCCGCAAATCCAGACCAGGGTGACTTATGATAGCCATAGAAATGGCTGCAATATAGGAAAGCGAACCGGTGAGATCGAAGTAGTGTTCGGTTTGATAAATATAGGCTGGGATAAACATGAGCCAATGGAGGATGAAGCCTACGCTGGCGCATAGGAAAAACAGAGGTAACGACCCGTTTGACACGCTGGCCTGGGAGCCTGCCAGTGCCAATGGCAGGCTAATAAGCAATACAACGACTATTCCGATCAGTGGCTTAATCATTTTTCGATGTCCTTTTCCTGTCTCTACTGAACAGCCTATTTGGGCGAATGAGTAAAATTACGCTGATCTGCGTAGATTGGTTCATTCAGTGAATTGGCTCTATACCATTTCTTTTTGGAGTGCATAAGCACCTTCATTCGAATCTATTGGAGTCTTACGGGTTAATCCGTAATACCGGTATTCATTTTTTGTCTGGTCACCGGCAGGTCTACAAAGTCACCACTGCGTTTTTCCGAGGCGGAAGTTATGGCCTCGTTAATTTCGGTGGACTGTAACATGCTGGCATTCCAGATGCCGATATAGTCCAGGGTGTCTGCGGTAGAGTGATCCCGAGAGTAATTAATAATCCGCTTGCTGCCGTAAACAGCCAGAGGTGCTTTCGATGCGATATCTGCAGCTATCTCTATGACCCTTGACAGCATTGATTGCGAGTCAGGGAAAACTTCATTTACCAGGCCAAGGGATTTGGCTTCGGCAGCAGGCATGCGGCGGCCTGTGTAGGCCAGTTCCTTGACTACACCTTCCGGAAGCAGGTTGGTAATTCTGGGGAATGTTCCAACATCAGCTGTCATGCCGATATTTATTTCGAAGATGGTTAGAAACCCGTCTTCTGTCATATAGCGCATATCACAGGCGGTGATAAGGTCAACGCCTCCACCTATAGCGCCACCCTGAATCGCCGCCAGTACCGGCACGCGGCATTCCTCCAGGCAAGTGAAAGTCTGCTGCATATAATGAATTGTGCCGTAGAGCTTTGCGCTGCGTTGTCGGTTCAGTTTTTCCAGAGTTTCCGGATTATCATGACTCTCTATACTGCTTCCGAAAACGGCAGTATCCAATCCGGAGGTAAAGTGAGGTCCGGTAGAGGATAAAACGATCACTCTTGCGGCTGAATTTTCATCCAGTTGCCGAATAATTTTAGGGAGCTCATCCCAGAACTCAGGGATCATGCTATTTCTTTTCTCCGGCCTGTTCAGAACGATGTGGGCGATATTATTTTCAATAGAAACGTCGAAACAACTGTATTTCAAGAGAGTACTCCGGGGCTTTCAATGTGTTTAGTTCAACAACTTGAACCTTCTATACTGAAAGCTACCAGATGTATTCATCTGAGCAAAGTATCGTCTGCTGCCGGGTTTTCGAGGTGGTTTGCAGGTTTAGGGAGCCCCCTGTCTTAAAGACTTGTTGAAGAATGGCCCTGATGGCATTGGTTATTCTTCTCTGGAACTATAAGTTTTCGTATATCAGTCCAGTAAAACACCGTAGAGATCATACTCATCGGCTTCATCGATGCGAGTCCTTATCAGGTCGCCGCCTTTAACCTTCGGATTGGCAGCTATAAATACCGAGCCATCGATTTCCGGTGCATCTGCGGATGACCTTGCAACGATTCCCTGTTCGTCACTGATATCCACTAGCACGTCCTGCTCGCTACCGATTTTCCCTTTGAGCTTTTCGCTGCTGATTTTTTGTTGCAATTCCATAAACCTTTCCCAGCGCTGTTGTTTTAATTCTTCTGCTACCGGGTTGGCCAATTGATTTGCTGTCGCGCCGTCCACCGGGGAGTATTGAAAACAGCCTACCCGATCCAATTGCGCTTCCTGAAGAAAGTCCAACAGCAAATCAAAATCGTCTTCGGTCTCGCCGGGGAAGCCGACGATAAACGTGCTGCGTAAAGTAATATCGGGACAGATGCTGCGCCAGTTTTGAATTCTTTTCAGGGTGTTTTCAATGGATGCCGGACGTTTCATGGCTTTTAAGATATCGATGCTGGCATGCTGAAACGGTATATCCAGATAGGGCAGAATCTTACCCTCCGCCATGAGTGGGATAATCGTGTCCACATGGGGGTAGGGGTAGACATAATGAAGCCGAACCCAGATTCCCAATTCCGCCAATGCTTCACAGAGCCCTTGCATATTGGCCTTGATTGGTTGCCCTTGCCAGAATCCTGTCTGGTATTTGATGTCGACCCCATAGGCGCTGGTATCCTGGGAAACTACTAATAGTTCCTTTACTCCCGCATTGGCCAGACGCTCCGCCTCGTCCAGTACATCCCCCACCGGACGGCTCATCAGGTCGCCGCGCAGGGAAGGAATTATGCAAAAGCTGCAGCGGTGATTACAGCCTTCGGAAATTTTCAGATAGGCATAGTGGGGCGGGGTTAGCTTTATTCCCTGAGGTGGCAGCAGGTCGGTGAACGGGTCGTGTTGCTTATCCCTGGGGAGATGTTGGTGTACCTGATTTACAACAACTTCGTAAGCTGCTGGCCCGGAAACTGCCAGAACTTTGGGATGAGACTCTGTAATTGTTTCGGCCTGGGCTCCCAGGCAACCGGTGACGATTACTTTACCGTTCTCGGCAATTGCTTCACCGATGGCATCGAGAGACTCCTGCTTGGCGCTGTCTATGAAGCCGCAGGTATTAACAACCACGATATCGGCATCGTCATAATTAGGTACGATATTGTAACCATCACCGCGCAAACTAGTGATTATGCGTTCGGAATCAACCAGGGCTTTGGGGCAGCCCAGGGACACAAATCCGACTTTGTTTTGCTCGTCGCTCATTTCAGGTTTGCCTCGAAATACGTTTCCCGGGCCAAATACCTGAGATAGTTCTCTATTTTAGCGCAGGTTTACCAGGCACCCAACACAATGCCCATTGCCGTTAAAGCCACAATGCAGTATCCGCCATTAACAGCCCAGGCTTTAAGAGATCGTGCTTCGAATAGGTAGAGAATGCCCAGCAGGGTTGCTACCCAGCCAAAACCGGCAGCGAATCCTGCTGTAGCACCGAAAGCCATGTCGGCTTCGTAGCCGATAAACATTTCCAGATTTATGGAGGCAATGAAAGCAAGCAGCAAGGCGAGTCCGAAAACCATACCCATATTGCGCTCGGCCAGTTGCTCTTCAGTGAAGCCGAATTCTTTCATCCAGACTTTTCCGAATAGCGGTCCGTACCACAGGCCGCCCACCATAAAACTGCTAACCGCCGCAACGATTACCGATAGCCAGTTAATATTAGAAAATACAGTTCCCATATCCATATCAGTTTCCTTTTTTATTGTTCACTTTTCTGGCAAGTGTTCTCTGGCTTTATTTGGCTAGACTTGCCCTCTCTTGTTCTACCAGAACCCGACGCAGAATTTTTCCCGATGCTGCTTTTGGTATTTCGTCGACGATATCCAGTTTTCTGATTTTCTTGTGAGGAGCTACCTGATCAGCTATGAACTTGATGATTTCCTCGGCAGTGATTTCTTCTTTCAATACTACAAATGCCTTGGGTATTTCACCGGCCTCTTCATCAGGGCTGGGAATAACTGCTGCGTCTGCAATAGCGGGGTGACTTACCAGTATAGCTTCCAGTTCAGCAGGGGCTACCTGATAGCCTTTGTATTTTATTAGTTCCTTGACCCGGTCAACGATATAGAAACATCCGTCTTCGTCTGCATAACCAATATCACCGGTGTGAAACCAGCCGTCTTCATCAATGCAATTGCGAGTGGCTTCTTGGTTGTTGAGATAGCCGGGCATAACATGAGGTCCGGCAATTAGAACTTCTCCACGTTCATTGATTCCCAATTCTTCTCCGGTGTCAGGGTTCACAATTTTTGATGCGGTATTGGGAAGCACCGGCCCGACTGCGCCAGGTTTGCTGTTCTCATCTGTGGCTGGGTTTACGTGGGAAGCGCCTGCCACTTCGGTAAGCCCGTAGCCTTGATAAATCTTACAGCCCAGTCTCTTGGCGCAGGCTTGCTCGGTCTCAACGCCCAATGGGGCTGCTCCACTGCCGATAATTCGCACGCTCGACAAATCGTAATTGTCCACCACGGGGTGCTTGGCCAGAGCGAGAACAATAGGCGGAACAAGATTAAGTCCGGTGATTTTGTAATCCTGTACGATTTGCAAAAATTGCTCCAGCTCGAAGCGCGGCATGGTTACCAGAGTTGCTCCGCGGAAGATTGCCAGATTCTGAATAAGCACCATGCCGTAAATATGAAAGAAAGGCAGAACGCCAATCAGGCTATCGTTCTCGTCTATCGGATTTGGCTGACAGGACAGAATCATATTCGAAATCAGGTTTTCATGGGTAAGCATCACGCCCTTTGATAATCCGGTTGTTCCGCTAGAGTAGGGTAGTGCCACCAGATCATTTTTGGGATCGATCTTGATCTGTGGTGCGATACCATCGTTGTCCAGCAATTCGGCGAAGGGAGTTAGCTCGCCGGCATCCCCGAGCACGAAGATTTCTTCAATGTCGCTTTCTTTTGCGGCGGGCAGGGCTCGATCCAGAAATTCGGGTATTGTCAGCAGGAATTTAGCATTGGAATCCTTGAATTGATGGACCAGGTCGGCTGTTGAGTATAGGGAGTTAACAGTTGTATTAACCCCGCCAATGGAGGCGACCCCCAAAAATACTACCGCGTATTCAGGCAGGTTGGGCATAAATGTGGCGAACACATCGCCCTTGCCAAAGCCTCGCAGATGAAGTCCTTTGGACATTTTTTCTGTAAGTGCTCGTAATTCCAGGTAGCTAATAGTTCGGCCAGTAGGTCCGTCAATCAGTGCGGGCTTTTCTCCCAGCTCATCCACACGGGCATGGACAACGGAAGTTAGGTCAGTCTCTGGAATTTGAATATCAGCTACTTTACTCTTGAATATCACAGCGTGTTTTCCTTTTTGATCATTATTTTTGTTAAGCCGCTACATCCGATATAACGGAAATAATCTGCGTTCAATTTGAGAATGTAACCCATCTTGAAGCTTGCGGGCAAAAGTGATTTTAGGCTAATGCTATGAAAAAAACGGGATAGGTAGGATTGTCGAGCTCTGGAAGGCTTATTTTGCCTGTGCTCAGGAGATCAAGCCACTGGCAGCGATACCATCAAAGATAAACTGCACAGCCAGTGCCGACAGCAGCACACCGAAGATGCGGGACACCACATGCATGCCTGTTACGCCGATTACTTGCTGAACCTTTGTGGAGATAAACAGCAGGATCAGGGTCAGTAAGATGATAGCCAGGATGGAAGCGATAACCGTAGCCTGTAAAACCAATTCCCCTTCGGTGTTTGCCATTAACAGTACCACAGCGCCCATGGCTCCTGGCCCGGCGATCAGGGGAGTTGCTAGAGGGAATACCGAGATGTCCAGTTTGGACATGGCTTCCTGTTCTTCTTCGTCAGTTGTGGAGGTGCTGCCTGAAGAGCGGGCAAATACCATTTCGATTCCGATAAGTAACAGTAAAATTCCACCACCTGTTCGCAGGGCAGCAAGTGAAATGCCCAGACCGGCAAGCAGAAATTCTCCCAGTACGGCGAACAAAACCAGAATGACAGATGCAACCATTGAGCCGCGCACAGCCATCTGCCGCTTCCTCTTTGCCGATTCGGAGGCGGTAAGTGCTGCGTAGACCACGGATACATCCAGCGGTCCTATAGTGGCAAATAGTGTTGTTAGTGAGACAGTGGCTGTCCCAATAATCATTTCATCCATTAAGTGTACTTATACTCTTTGACGATGTTGTACTAATGTTTATGTGCCAAAGCTAATTCAACCGCGCAGCGAGCATGAATTGCAGTGGTGTCGTACAGAGGGATATCCGTATCTTGCTGTGTAACTAATAAGGGAATTTCCGTGCATCCCAATATGATGCATTCTGCACCCTGTTGGTGGAGCGAATCAATCATTGCGAGAACCTTGTTGCGGGACTCGTCTGCAATTATGCCAAGGCACAGTTCTTCATAAACAATATTGTGTAATATCTCCCGCTGCGCTTCATCGGGGACCACAACCTCAATATCGAATTTGTCCTTGAGCCGTTGCTTGTAGAAATCTTTCTCCATGGTGTATCTGGTGCCCAGCAGGCCGACTTTCTTCCTGCCGTCGTTGACCAGTTCTCCGGCAGTAGCTTCTGCAATATGCAGTACGGGAATGCTGGCCATGGCTTCAACTTCTTCCGCTACGATATGCATGGTGTTTGCGCATATCAGGAAAAAGTCTGCACCAGCTGATTCCAAAGATTGTGCGGCGTTGCCCAGCAGGATAGCAGTTTGCTGCCATCCACCCTGTCTTTGCAGATCCTCTATCTCGGCAAAATCCACGCTGTTCATGATTATCTTCGCCGAGTGCAGACCGCCGAGCCTGTGTTTCGTTTGCTGATTAATCAAGGTGTAATAAGTGCTGGTGGATTCCCAGCTCAAACCGCCTATTAGTCCAATGGATTTCATTTTGTTTTGCTCGCTACAAGTGCGTCCACCGGGCCAGACTCATCGCCCGAATGAAAGTGCCGCATTCTAGTCCTAATCGTCGCTTTTCACCATGTATTCTTTGCTTATCTAGTCTAGAATCCAGTGAAATAGATTTCGGCTACAAGCGCTGTAGTTCGGTAGGGATGAAGCAGCATAGTGCAGATAAAAGGTGGAAGTTAATGGTAGTCAGCTATTGGCAACAAGCGAAGGTTTCTAATGCGAGAATGACGGGGACATTTTCCTTTGTCTCGCTCGTTATTTCTCTTTTAGTGCTTTCTTCCTGTCAGAGCAATGACGAAGTCAGTGCGGCTACTGCAGTGCCGGAGCAATTCGTCGAGTTGGGCGAGTTTATACCGGGCATTCATCTCGATGTACGATATTTCGGTGTAGACAATTTTGTAGGTGGCAGGATTGACGGTTATGAGGCTGCTAAAATATATATGAGTCGTCCAGCAGCAGAGGCTCTGGCAAATCTTCAGCAACAATTACTAGCTATGGATCTGTCGCTAAAAGTCTTCGATGCCTACAGGCCGCAGCGGGCGGTAAATCATTTTATTCGCTGGGCGCAAGATCTGCAGGATACGCGTATGAAAGACCGTTTCTATCCCTCGGTTGATAAGCAGAACCTGTTCAGTGAAGGATACATCTCCGAGCGCTCCGGTCATTCCCGTGGCAGCACAATTGATCTGACCCTGGTGCATATTGCTAATGGTGAAGAACTGGATATGGGCAGTCCCTGGGACTTCTTCGACCCTGTTTCCTGGCCTTCAAGTAATGAGGTGACCGAGCAGCAACTGGAAAATAGAATGCTGCTGCAATCGCTGATGGTTGAATATGGCTTTGTTTCTATTAGAACAGAATGGTGGCATTTTTATTTTGCGGATGAGCCGTTCCCCGATGACTATTTTGACTTTGTCATCAGATAACTTTTTACATCGCTATTCATTCCGCTCTCTATTCCACTTTCCGGTTTTACTCTCCAGCTGAGAGCAAGTGTTGCGGAATTTCTATACCTTGTTCCCGATAGTATCTCAAGGCGCCGGTATGCAAGGGGACAGCGATTCCCTTTAGAGCTTCTTCGATGGACATTTGTTTTGTGGCGCTGTGAATCTCCTGAAGCGTGGCAAGATTGTCCCAGAGAAGGCTGGTTAGCTGATAGACAATTTCCTCGGACACATCTTCTCTTACTACAAATACATTCGGGCTGGAGGCGGTTGTTACTACTTCCTCCTGGTAGGGGTAGGTGCCGGGGGCGAGCTCATAAAAATCCCATAGCGGATATCTCGCATTTATGGCGTTCATTTCCTCTTCGGAAAAATCCAGCACGGTCATATTGCTAGCTAGTTGGGCGTATGCCTGTGTGATTGCGGTTACCGGTGCTCCGGCGGGAACATTCATGCCTACGATATTGCCATCCTGAAGTGCGCTGGCGCTGGCACCATAGCCCATGTAGGCAAGATTAAATTTATTGGCATAGTCAATTCCCAAAGCATCCAGAATGAATGCGCCAGTTTGCTCGGCACCGGAGTTCCTCATGCCAAGAACATAGCGTTCACCATTCAGATTGTTGAGGTCCGATAGAGTGCCGCTGCTAACCAGCTCCTTGAGGAGTACGAAGTGTTCGACATTAGGCCACATTGCGCTAACGCTTCGTAGATGGGTCTGGGGGTTGCGAATAGGTCCTTCGCCGTCCCAGGCCCAGGCCGCAAAAATCCCCAAAATCAAACCGAACTGTGCCTGATTGTCCCGCAGTAGTTTTATGTTCTCCATGGAGCCGGCCGAGCTGATGGCGGTTAGTGCGAAAGGGCTTTCTTCTGCGGCTGTTACCAGAGTGGAGAGGGCCACGCCCACGGGATAGTAGGTGCCGCCGGTTGTGCCGGTGGTTAATACATAAGTTCTGCGTACGCCAGCTTGATCGGAGCAAGCGCCGAGGATGATAGCGAACAGTAGTATCAGGGTATAGTTACGCCGCGTCATAAATTTCGTTTTTTGTTACTTATAAATTTGCTTTGTGCTTCAGTCTACAACGCAAACCTGACCGGGACCATCGGCAATTGTGGTGCAGGATTGCCCAAGGGGGCATGATATGCCCGGATGGGAACAGGAGATTTCGCAGGTACTGAATTCAGGTCCGTTCGCACCAGCTATTCCAAAGTAGCTCAAACATGCTTTGCCCTTGTCACAACTGCTTTACGGGCTGAAGCAATCCTCACCCTGGAGCACCATGGTTTTGTCATCCTGATTAATCAGATTCTGCAAATTGAAAGGGGGAGAGAGGGTTACGGTGAAAGATTCCTCTGGAGCGTCGCTGCTGCTTATCGATTCGATAACGAGGGTCTCATTGGGTGTGTCGTAGCTCGGTGCTGCGATGAATTCCTGATCGATAGACTCGACTGCAAAGAAAGTGCATTCGTTAATGCCACACTGGCCTGCACCCTGATACAGATAGCCGGCAAAGCGGTGAGTTTTTTCGTCATCGCTGATGGAGGAAAGATCTACGAAGGAGTTCCCTACCTGCAAACTAATAGTGCCGCTACGGTCGATGATGTTATGGGTAGGGCAACAAACTCCGCAGGCTTCAGCACAGGCCAATGCTTCGATGGTGCCGGATACAATTACTTGTTCGCCGACTTCTTCCGTTGCCAACACAGGATGGGAAGCTAACAACACAGTAAGGTTCATCAAATTGAGAAGGAAAAATTTGTGAACAGACTTCCACATAACTACTTTTCTCCTGATTGCGTTGCATCTAGAAGAATTGCATCTAGAAAATATGTATCTTGAAGATTCTTATCTAGAAAATTTGCAGTTAAACGTTTAATAGCTATATACAGGACTCTGAGCAGTTCTGTTTTATTTCGAACTTAGGCTTAGTTTAACTTCGGGAAATTAGTTCTGGCAGCTGCCTGACATCGCTGAAATCCATTGGCGAATCAACTGCACACCTTCGCTATGGATTAGAGAGCGACCAAGCTCCGGCATCATTTCGTCTGGTTCGCTGGATTCCATCCGGTAAACCAATATGGACTGATCTGGCTCAGAAGGGACAATGCTGTATTGCAAATTTCCAGCGCCTCCACCGGCTGCTACAGGAGGTTTGCAAATTCCCATAGAGACAATGTCGGAAGAAGAACCATCCAGAAAAAGCCCTGAGGTGTCGGCTGCGCCTTTGGGGTTGTGGCAATGGGCGCAATGGATATCGAGATAGGCGAGAGCACGATCTTCAAGGCTGGCTGATTCATTTCGCCAGGATATTGTTGCTGCGTCAGCGGCTTGTTGGCTCAACCATCCTTTTTCCATCATCGCGACAGTTTGGTTGCTGATCTCACCCCGACCGTCGGATATAGTGGAAGACAGCTGGTTAGCTATTGCTCCCAATGGTCGCATTCCCCCGCCGGGGTGGTCTGTTGTATGACACCCTGAGCACTGGTTTTCGTTTGGAACGAAATACATAAAATCCAAATCGTCACTATCGTCACTCTCGGAGTTGTCGGTTTTTAGCGCTACTGCCTGACTGGTACCAGCTACTCGCAGAAAAGCTTCGTTTTGTTCCTGGTTCCACACATAGGGGAAAGCATCCCATCCGCTTTCACGATGAACCAGTAAGCGGGTTTCTACAAGCAGGTTTTCCTGTAGTGTAATGGCCTCATTGCCAGGGTCTGTTGTCTTTAATAATTGTCCTTCACTGTTGCGAGGGTAGTAGAAAGTCTTGCTAATTACCGTGCCCACGGGATAGTGAATTTCATCATCCAATAACTGTGCCTGAAGCCCCTGAGGAATCCATAGGGTGCGCATCTTGTGAGCATAGTCTGTAAATAATTGATTAGCAGGGTGGAATACCATGCTTGCTGCGGAGGGTGTCAGCTGCTCTTCACTGAGATCAAAAAGATTCCAGTCAGAGAGACGCAGGGGTCTTTCGCTCTCGTGGAAAACCGGCGGGGATTCGGAGCAAGCTAGTAAAGAAAAAAGAATCGCGCCCACTACTAGCGGGCGCATGAAACGAATTATCATTATTCAGCGGGACTCAATGAAATAACGGATAGGTTGGGAAGAGTGCACTGATGAGCTGCCGCATCAAAGGATGGTTCTGCAAAGCCATTCGCAGCATCCAGATTTACAAAGCTGGCACCGCCATTATCTCCGAGACAGATAATATCTTTTCCTTGCTTGCCGGGTATCATCATTCCATCCCAGACAATATCTGGAATAGCCTGGCCAGTTGCTTCCTTGAGCATATTCAGAGGGTCGGAATCCGGGTTTTTCCCGCCATTGCTGAATTGATTGTTGTGTATGTAAATGGCTTCAGGGAAAGGGTCGTAATTGGGATCGTCAAACGGGATTTCGTTAATTAGATAGCTAACCACTAGTGCATGGGCTGTCTGGTTGTTATCAAATTCATTACCGAACACTTCGATATTATCATTGGCCAGTACCATCAGGCCCGTACCTGCTGGAACAGTGCCAACGATGTTTCCTTCCGGGGCAAAATTCGCAGTATTGTTGGATACGATTTGATTGTTGAACACGCGGGTATTGCGGCCGCCTTGTACCGGGAGATTTGGCAGATCAAATACCAAAATGCCGCCGGTGTTATTGGTGGCAATATTGTCGTATACATCGGCAAAGGTTGAGTTTTCGATTTCGATGCCGGCTACATTATATTCTGCACGGGAGTTACGAACGATAATTTGTGTTGACTGCCCAACGTAGATGCCTGCATCGGAAGCGCCTATAGCTACTGCTCCATCGATAAGCACGTTTTCAGTTTGAACGGGATAAATCCCGTAGGCACCGTTTGTGGTTAAGGCTCCGCCTGTCCATTCGGTTCGTACGCGGCGAACAACGACATTCGTGCTTTCGTTTATTTTAAGTGCGTCACCTACGGTGTCTTCGATTGCCAGATCTTCAATGACAAAGTCATCGGCACTTACCAATAGGCCTTCGGCACCCTGAATCTGATTTTTGAAAGAAAGAATCGAGGCATCCATTCCTGCCCCCCTGATCGTGACGCCTGGCACGGTTAGGGAAAGACTGCGAGTCATATCATGAGTTCCAGCAGGGATTTCTATTACGTCTCCAGACTGAGCCTGAATCAGTTGCTCCTGAAGAGATTCTTCGAAACTCAATTCCGGCATGGCGGGCTCTTCACTGCCGCAAGCGGTCAGAAAAATTCCCGTTACAAGGCTTATGCCCAACAGTTTGATCGAGCGGCTGTTTATGTTTTCCATGAGCCCATATCCCCCTAAGGCATGTACTAGATAGCAACTGATGTTAAGCGAAGCAGTATATAGTTGTTTTATTCGGCGAACAAACCAGCCAGTGAGCCTGTTTGAATATCCAGGATCGGCAGACAAACAATGGCGTCTCACTAGAGACGCCATTTTTTTGCTTTGGAACTGTTTCTTATACTTTTATGAAAGGACCGAATTGCCTTTTTCAACTAAGGGCGAATTCGCGCACCGGTGTATTGTTCATCTGTAACCGGGTCCAGCCATTCAACCGAGCCTTCATAGATGGTCAGCTGGTGGGCATCGACGTCAGGATGTGCCCCGTGCCAATGTTCGATGTCAGGCCCGGTCCACCAAGGTTCTCCGGGATGAATTTCTTCGATGACACGGCCTCTCACCTGATGAAGTCCTATACCTTCTTCGATCATCAATAGCTGGCCCCAGGTGTGGGTGTGCCAGGACGAACGAACTCCTGCAGGAAACAGAATGCGGATGCTGGTCATGTCAGGCGCCTGACTAACTTGTGGTGCGCCTCCTTGAAAATTACTGGATTGGGCTGAAGATTGGCTCATTTGTAAGCCGATTACAGCGCCTACTACCGTCAGGGCTGCACCTATTGAGGTGATCATGCCGCCTATGGACTTTTTCTTGTTATCAGTCATTTTGTCTCCGTAGCATTTCAATGCTCTATTTGTTCTGACTATTTATTCTGGCTAGTCTTTAATTGCTTGATCAGTGTTTATAGAAATAAACCAAGCCCCGCCGAATGTCAATGAATGTGAGGTAAACATTGCTGCAGCAGGGGGTGTATTGCTAGTATTATTTGAATAATAAAGCTCCATATCTAAGATCATAAGTAGAGTCCAAGTGCATGAACAACAATATTAAGCAGCACTGGCAAGTGTCTATAAAACAGGCATTGTCGATTTTCTTTCTGCTCTCGCTGTATGCCACTTCCGGCTTTGCTCAGCAAATAAATCCTCTTGAGTCCGATCCGCGGGCCGCGCGAGCGGGCGGAGTAATTTTCAGGGCGCAGTGTGCCACCTGTCATGGTGCGGATGCCAGGGGTATAAGCTCCATCGATGCCCCGGACCTCACCCTTATGTTCACCCGTGAAGAGACCACCGATGGCAGTGTGTTCGACACCATCCAGCAAGGTATTCCCGGCAGCATAATGCCGCCCCATGGTTTTCCCGATGCGGAGATATGGATGCTGGTGAGCTACTTAAAAAGCGTTGCAGTAGGCGGATCACAGGACGACTTTGAAGGCGATTCAGACCTTGGCCGTAACTTGTTCGCCGCAAACTGCTCTCGCTGTCACCGTGCCTCCGGTGGCGGTGGTAGTCTTGGGCCAGCACTGGGTAGTATCACAGCCCGACGTAGTCGAGCAGCATTGATCAACTCGGTGAGGATGCCGAATTCCTCCATCGGACGGAGCTATAAGCCTGTGGAACTTTTGATGGCAGATGGCAGCGCCGTTAGCGGAACCTTGAAGAGTGAGGATGCGTTTTCCATTCAGATAATGGACAGTGATCAGCAGCTTCGTGCATTCAGCAAGAGTGATATCGATGAATTACGCAGGGATATCAACTCCCTTATGCCAGCTTTCAGCCAGTCCATGCTTAGTGACTCCGATGTGGAGAATATTCTGAGTTTTCTCAATCAAACCCGGTAGGTCAGGGTTGTAGGTCAGACCTTTAGGATAGAGTTGATGTTTATAATTCAAGCGAGAGTATTGAGCAGGCTGCTGTTGTTGCTGGCCACATGGCTTCCCCTATCAGTTTCAGCGCAACAGAATAATGGCCCGACCTCATATGATATCGAGCAGGGATTTGCCGATCCTGAACGATGGTTAACTTATTCCGGTGACTACAGCGGCAAGCGCCATAGCCCGCTTACCCAAATCAACCTCGACAATGTAAACCAGCTCAGACCCGAATGGACTTTTCAGACAGGCACTACGACCCGGGGCCGGGGTTTTGAGACCAGCCCGCTGGTGGATGACGGCATACTCTATGTAACCGGATCCAATAACTATGCCTGGGCGATTGATGCCCGCACTGGCAGGCGCTTCTGGCAATACCGTCGCAACCTGCCCAATGACTTAACCTATGGTGCGAGTGCTCCTGTGAACAGGGGCTTTGGCATGTTGGGTAATAGCCTGTTCATGGTAACCCTGGATGCCCATCTACTTTCCTTTGACCGGCGCAGTGGTGATATTTTGTGGGACATCGAACTGGCAGATTATCGTCAGGGTTACTCCGCGACTCTCGCTCCGCTGATTGTTGAAGATAAGGTGATCGTTGGTATTTCCGGGGGAGAATACGCAACCCGTGGATTTATTGATGCTTATAATCCCGAAACCGGAGAGCGCTTGTGGCGATTCAATACCATTCCGGGACCAGGTGAACCAGGCAGCGAGACTTGGCCTGACGACGCTGAGATTCTTGCCCGAGGTGGCGGTGGAACCTGGATGAACGGCAGTTATGATCCGGAACTGGGCCTCATCTATTGGGGAGTGGGTAATCCCAACCCTGATTACTACGGCGACTCCCGTCCCGGAGACAACCTCTATTCCAATTCTCTGGTAGCACTCGATGCTGATACTGGTGAGCTGCGCTGGCATTATCAATTCACTCCCCATGACCTTAATGACTGGGATTCCAATCACATGCCGGTGCTGGCGGATGTTGACTGGCACGGCGAACAGCGATCAGTAGTTATGGTGGGTAATCGAAACGGTTTCTTCTATGTGCTGGACCGGGTAACTGGTGAGCTATTGTTGGGTAAACCGTTTACTTCAACCAGTTGGGCTCGTGAGCTGGACGAAGACGGCAGGCCCATTGTGCTTAATGACGGCAGCGAAGGCTGCGTGCCGGATCCATGGGGGAGCACCAATTTCATGCCGCCTTCCTACTATCCGGAGTTGGGTCTGTTTTTTCTTACCGCCAGAGAAACATGTGCGACTTATGTTCCCGAGGAGCCTCAATTGGTGCCGGGACAGGCTTCATTTGGTGGAGTTGTATTTATAGATGGTGAGCTGAATTACGGTGCGCTGCGGGCTTTGGATATCCAGACCGGTGAGCTTGAATGGGAATTTACCTATCCCTCGCCAACTTTCGGGGGAGTTATGACTACTGCCTCCGGTCTTGTATTTGCCGGTGACCATGAGGGCAATTTCATGGCCTTTAATGCCCGTACTGGAGAGAACCTGTGGCATTACCAGACCGGATCCCGTATCTGGGGGGCTGCAGCCATGACCCATATGCTGGATGGCCGCCAATTCGTGCTTATCGCATCAGGAACTACTCTTACCGCATTTGCCCTGCCGGAATAGGCTATTTGCAGAGATTGCGGTACACTCAACGGCTGATAGCGGAGTTATTACTAGCGACGTATCTTACTGAATTACAATGCATTTCGGCTCAGCCGGAATCGAATGAGCCACTCAAAGAGCTCAAAACAAGAAAAAGACAAACCAATTCTTTTTAGAACCACCTACCAAGAGGAAACTGCAATGTTAGCCAGAAAACTCCTTTCTCTTCTGTCCATCGTATGTCTCGCAATTCCGTCATTAGTGTTTGCGCAGGTCCACGATGCGAGTATTGCTAACCACCAGCCCCATTATTACGATGCGGCAGATTACGATATTGATCCTGAAAGCGTTACCTATGCTGATCATATAGCCCCTATCTTGCAGCGCAGCTGCCAGAGCTGTCACCGACCCGGTGGTGGTGGCCCCATGGCTTTGTTGACCTATGAACAAGTTCGTCCCTGGGCTCCGGTGATTATGTACCGTACTGCTATTCGTGATCGGATGGGAGCCATGCCGCCATTCTATGTAGAAAAAGATATGGGTATCGATGGTTTCAAGGATGACTATTCATTATCTGATGCAGAGTTGGCGATGATTCAGGCATGGAGTGCTAATGGCGCGCCCCGCGGCAATCCCGACAACGAGCCTGCGCCATTGGAATTTAGCGAAGGTATTGACTGGGCGCTCGGCGAGCCTGAGCTGGTTTTGAGTTCTGCAGCCCAGACCCGTCCGGCAGTTGGTCCTGACTGGTGGGGAGATATTGGTTTGGTGCCTACTGGCCTGACTGAAGATCGCTATGTAAAGTCTATCGAAGTCCGTGAAGTTAATGATGTGCCAGCGGAGCAGGGCACCAGTACGGTTGGTGGTCGTTATATCTTTCATCATATGACCTATAGCAGTGGCGTGTTGAATGCAGATGGTACGGCTATTGATCAGTCAACCCGGGTGGGTTGGCCGATTCATGAGATAGGCCGTAACGCGGATATTTTTTCCGAAAAGGCAGGGCGGCTGCTGGCGGCAAACTCTGCTCTGCACTTGGGTGCAGCGCATATGCATTCCAATGGTCGTGAAACCACCGGACATCTAGAGTTTGGTATTACTTTTTTCCCGAGGGGATACCAGCCCGAATACACTCGCAATGGTCCCCGTACCGGTAACGGAATCGATCTGGACATCGTGCCAAACAGGGCGGGCCAGGAAGTACATAACTATGTAGTTCTGCAGGACCACACAAAGATCATGGCTTTCGAGCCCCATCTACATGCTCCTGGTGTACGCATGTGTATGGAAGCTATCTGGGGTCACAATAACTTTACTCTTAACTGCGTCGGTTACGATCACAACTGGGTGAAGCAATATGTTTATGAAGATGACAAGGCGCCTTTGCTTCCAAAAGGCACCGTATTGCACACTATTGCCTATATGGATACCACGGCAGCCAATCCGAATCTGGCAGACGCCAGAAACTGGGGTGGTGCGGGACGTCGGTCGGTTTCCAATATGTTTATCGACCTAGGCTATTCAGTGAGACTGACTGAAGAGCAGTTCCAGGCCGAGATGGCGACTCGCAGAGCGCTGATGAAAGATAGAAACGACTATGATCCCGGTTGTCCACTTTGCTGGGCACCGGAACCTGTTTATTCAAACGTAGCACAGGCAAATGATTAAGCATGGACAGTAGTAGAAATTTTATTTTCAATAAGACGCTGACGTCAGCATTGCTGATTCTTGCAATGGCATTAAGTGTTTCAACAGTTAATGCCCAGCCTCGTTTCATGCAATTGACAGGTGAAATTATTTCTCCCTCCTATGAGGGTTGGTGGCCTAACGATGACGGCAGTTACAAACTGTTTTTTGGATATATGAATTCAAACTGGGAAGAAGAATTTGACCTTCCTATCGGTTCGGATAATTATTTCAATATCGTTAAACCCGCCGAGCTCGATGATCTTGACGTTGATGGCTATGATTTTTCACAGGCCGATCAGGGTCAGCCGACTCATTTCTATCCGCGGAGAAATCCATTCCTGTTTACTGTTGATGTGCCGGCAGACTTTGGCACGGATGAGGTGGTTTGGACTCTGGTAACCCACGGACACCTTGCTCGGGCCTATGGAACTCTCAAGGCTGATTACCGTATTGACCCACAGGTGATTTCTACTGAAGTCGGCGGTGCCTTTGGTTCTCTCGATGATCGGTTGAGAACCAATATACCTCCCGAGCTAAGAGTGGAAGGGGAGGCTTTTCGCTCTGCGCGAGTCGGCCAACCTCTGGATTTGGCAGTAATTGCCAATGATCCGGATAATCTGCCAGCTCGTTCAAACCGTCCGCCGCCGAGTACTCCGGAACAGATTTATCGACCACCTGCATCGATTACTGCTCAGTCAGGCCCTGGTCTGCGATTTTCATGGACTGTTTACCGTGGTCCGGCCGATGATGCTACGTTCGTGCCTGCCCAGATGAAGACTTATACCGATACCCGGGCTTATGCGAATTCTCCATGGTCACCTCCGTTTACAATTCCGGAAGTACCCGAGAATAACCGTTGGGAAAGCACAGTGACTTTCGATGAGCCAGGTGAGTATGTTCTGCGAGGAATCGCCAGTGATGGCTCAATGTTCACCTATCAAAACGTGACTGTTACGGTAACGCGTTAGCATCAGAATACCAAAGACAAAACAAATACTAATCTAAGGTAAATAAAAAAGCGGTGTCGAATACGACACCGCTTTTTTTTGAGCACCACTCTTTTCGAGCTGAATTAGCCTTACTGTAAGCTAGCGGTTTCCGATACTACTGCTTGAGGAACATGGCACTGGGTGCAGAAGTACCTTCTCGCTGAAATATTGCTCATATAGTCTCCATCGCGGTTCTGATAATGGGAAACTGCCACTGCAGGAGCCTTCATCATCGGTGCTACGTTAGGAGCATGACACACCAGACACTGATTAAAGTCCTTGGCGATTCGAAACCCCAGTATTGAATGGGGGATAGTCGGCGCTTTGTAGGGAATGGTTCTAACCCTTCTATTTGCCGACTGTTCCTGCTCCATTAACTCGGGAATGGCGGGTTGGTCCAGTAAGTCAGTATCCCTGAGGCTGCTTTCCAGACTCTGGGCATAGCCAATTGCTGCAAACAGGGAGGTTGCAGCCAAGACGCCAGCAAATGCTGAAATCTTAAGGCCGTTGGTTTTTATCATTTCTGGTAGTCTCATACTGCCTCCACCTTAATAGCGCATTTTTTGTAGTCTGTTTGTCTTGAAATCGGACAGGTTGCATCAAGAGTGACCTTGTTCACCAGTTGGCTGGCATCAAACCAGGGCATGAATACCAATCCCTTAGGTGGTTTGTTACGACCATTGGTCTCGACCCGGGACTTAACCTCGCCGCGGCGAGACGTCAGCCGAATTGTGCTGCCTCGTTGCAGCCCTCTGGCAGCTGCGTCTTCAGGGTGCATAAACACAACGGCATCAGGGAAGGAGCGGTAAAGTTCCGGAACCCGCTGGGTCATTGAGCCTGAATGCCAGTGCTCGATAACTCTGCCGGTACAAAGCCACATGTCGTATTCTTCGTCCGGAGACTCGGGGGGAGGCTCATAGGGGGCCGCGAATATATTGGCTTTGTTATCGGCGTTCCCGTAAAACTGGATTTCACTGCCTGCTTCTACATAAGGATCGTGACCTTCGCGGAATCGCCACTTTGTTTCCGTACCATTCACTACAGGCCAACGCAGTCCTCGTTCTTCATGGTATCTGTCGAAGTCGGCAAGGTCATGGCCATGGCCGCGACCGAACTCTGCATATTCTTCGAACAAGCCTTTCTGGATGTAGCAGCCGAGTTCTTCAGCTTCCACGTTTCTGTATCCGCTGTCTTCGGGCCAGCTGTATTGACGCATGGATTCGGTTGCGAATAAAACGTCATAAAGGGTTTTGCCCTTATATTCCGGATTGGCATCTAGCGCTTCTGCTGTCCAGACTTCTTCGGTAGTGAATCGCTTGGAAAACTCGATCAGCTGCCAAAGATCGGATTTTGCTTCTCCCGGCGCATCGGCAAGTTGATGCCAGAACTGGGTTCTTCTTTCGGCATTACCGTAAGCTCCTTCTTTTTCTACCCACATGGCTGTTGGTAGTACTAGATCTGCAGCCATGGCAGACGCAGTGGGATAGCCGTCGGATACAACGATGAAATTCTCCGGGTTTCGATATCCTGGATAGGTTTCATTGGTGAGGTTCGCGCCAGCCTGCATATTGTTGTTACACATCACCCAGTAAGCGTTCAGTACACCATCTTTCAACTTTCTATTTTGCTGCACCGCATGGAAACCCGGGACAGCTGGTATGGTTCCTTCCGGTAGCTGCCATATCTCTTCTGCAGTCTTTCTGTGCTCGGGGTTAGTCACAACCATATCTGCAGGTAGTCTATGGGAGAACGTTCCCACTTCTCTGGCGGTTCCACATGCTGAAGGTTGGCCGGTTAAAGAGAATGGGCCGCTGCCAGGCTTGGAGATTTTTCCTGTGAGTAAGTGAATGTTGTAGACGAGGTTGTTTGCCCAGGTTCCGCGTGTATGCTGATTAAAACCCATTGTCCAAAGCGACATAACTTTTATGTCCGGGTCTGCATAGTACTCGGCCAGTGTGCGTAGCTGTTCAACAGGAACGCCGCTGAGTTCAGAAACATAATCTTCGGTATAGGTGCTAACGAACTCGGCATATTCATCAAAGCTCATCGGTTCCGAGCTTCCCTGATTACCGCTGTTATTTGTACCTTGCTCCAGTTCATGATCAGCCCGAAGGCCGTAACCTATATTGGTTATACTGCGACGTAGGTTGGTGTGTTTACGCACAAAATCATGATCGACTCTATCTGTTTGAATAATTACATTTGCAATGTAATTCAGAATCGCAAGATCGGTTTGCGGTGTAAATACCAAACCATGATCGGCAAGGTCGAAGCAGCGGTTTTCGTAAGTAGAAAGTGCAGCTACTTCAACTCCGGGGTTGGATAATTTGCGATCTGTTATTCGGGTCCAGAGAATGGGGTGCATCTCTGCCATATTAGAGCCCCAAAGTACAAATGCATCGGCATTCTCGAAATCATCATAGCAACCCATAGGCTCATCTATGCCGAAGCTACGCATAAACCCGGCTACAGCAGAAGCCATACAGTGACGGGCATTTGGATCAAGGTTGTTGGTGCGAAAGCCTGCCTTCATCAATTTTGATGCGGCATAACCTTCCCAGATAGTCCATTGACCTGAGCCAAACATTCCAACTGATTCTGGGCCTTTCTCTGCCAGGGTTTTCTTGAATTGACATGCCATTTCATCAAAGGCTCGGTCCCAGGAAACCGGAGTGAATTCACCCTCTTTGTGATACTCGCCATTGCGCATGCGCAGCATTGGTGTGGTTAGCCGATCTTCTCCGTAGAGGATTCCACCAGCGTTATAACCCTTAACACATGCCAGCCCTCTATTGACCTCTCCTTGAGGGTCGCCATAGGTGCCAATGACTTCACCATTTTGTGTGCCCACCATAAGTGAGCAACCAGTGCCGCAAAAACGACAGGCAGCCTTATTCCATTCCACCGATGTATCACTGGCGAGGAGGTTTGTGTTTTGTGCTTTTGATGTGAGTGAGACCCCCGCGCCTGCTGCGAGAAGAGTTTGACTCTTCAGAAATTGCCTTCTATTTAGTTTCATGATGATCCACTTCAGTCGAGTTACTTTTACCCACCTTTAACAGCTTCCTTGCTAGCGACATGAAGGGGAGAGACGGGACTTATGACACCAGATTAGACCTCTAATGATTTAGGGAGTTGATCTTAATCAAGGAAGAAACAATAAGAAAAACAATAACTAAATACATGTGACCATGTTGGCAAAATTGCAAATGGCTCATTAGCTGCGATATGCTTGTTCGACAAATAATTAGACAGGGCAAGAAGCCATGTGGCGCACTTTAGCGTGTATTTTCTCTATTCTTATTCCCATTTCCGCTCTGGCTGCAGAGGGGGTGAATTTTCCTCGAACCATAGCCTGGTCTGCCTATCCCACGGGAACTGGCGGATACAGTCAGGCGGTAGCTATTGGGAATATTCTTCAGAGGCAATACCATACAAATTTAAGGGTTATTCCCGGCAGGAATGATGTGTCTAGATTGGCGACCCTGAGGGCGGGCAGAGTACATTTCTCGGCCGGCGGATCGGAATCCGTCTACGCTCAGGAAGGCATTCTAAACTTTGCTGCAAAAATTTGGGGTCCACAACCGATTCGGGCGCTGATGTCTAATTACTCTGACAGCTGCTCATTTTCATTTGCCACTGCGAGCGATGCGAATATTAATAGCGTGGCTGATGTGAAAGGTAAGCGGGTCACATTTGTTCAGGGTGCGCCGTCGCTAAATAATGCAACCGCAGCACTGTTATCTTACGCCAATCTCACATGGGACGATGTAACGCCAGTCGAAGTGGGCGGTTATAATGCATCGATCGATGCTGTGCTTAATAACAGGGCGGATGTTGTAGGCGGGGCCTGTAACTCTCCTCCTTTTCTCCGAATAGAAGCTTCGCCCCGTGGTCTTACTTTTCCTGCATTTCCCCATGACGATGAAGAAGCGGTTGCCCGAGTAAGAGCCAGACTTCCCTGGTATGTTCCCCATCTGGCTTTTGAGGGGCCTACTCTACCTGCCGAAGGTCTTCAGGTATTTTCTTCTGCCTATCCGTTTCTGGTAGGCCTCGATACTTCGGATGAAGAGCTGGCCTACAGCATGGTCAAAGTGATGCATCAACATTTTGACCAATACAAAGATAATGCACCTGGTGCTACCGGCTGGAGAATGGACAGGCAGAAATTTGAGCAGGCATTTATCCCGTTTCATCCCGGTGCTATTCGTTATTATCGGGAAATAGGAGAGTGGGACGAAGCTGCGGAGGCACAGAATCAAGCCAATCTGCGCAGACAGCAAATTCTTGCCGATGCGTGGCAGCAATATCTTCCCACTGCACCGGAGGGTTATTCTGAATTTGAACAGGCCTGGATTGTTGCCCGTGAAGAAGCATTGCTAAGCGCAGGGTTAATCACATTGGGAGAGGGCTTATAGCCTTACTCATGGACGTAGCACAGGTGACGGTAATATAGGTGGCAGTCAATAGATGATAGAGCAGTCGAAATCAAATCCTCCTGCAATGGATGAGTCAGATACCGAAGTTCAAATGCTTCGTTATAGGGAACTACCCGAACGCTGGCGCGGAATAATGGCTGCCTTGACAGCAGTCTCAATCCTTCTCGCCGTGAATCAGATATTCAATCTTGGTTTCTTTATAGACTATGTGATGCTTGACAGCCGTTATATGTACCTTATAACGGGCGTGATGCTAAGTATGGTGTTTATCATTTTTCCAGCATCCAAACATAGTCCGCGTCATGTTCCCTGGTACGACATTGGGATTATGCTAATTATTGCTGTGATTTTTTCCTATTATGCTTTTTACGCTGAGCGAATAGTATTGGAAGCCTGGGAGTATGCAGCGCCAGAGATAGGTGTGTGGCTAGCCCTGATAACATGGGTCATCGTATTGGAAGCAGGGCGGCGGGCAGGTGGCTGGCCTGTATTCGGCATTGTCGCTGTTTTTTCTCTTTACCCGACTTTTGCTGACTCGCTTCCCAGTGTTATAGCTGCACTTAGTATTCCTGTTCAGGATGTTGCGATTTTTCATATTCTCGGTGAAGAGAGTTTGTTTGGTATTCCCATGCGGGTTTTCGCCCAATTGGTTTTTGGTTTTCTAATATTTGGTATTTCGCTGCAATTCACCGGAGGAGGGCCATTCTTTATCAATCTGGCTTTCGCACTGTTGGGGCATAAGCGCGGTGGGCCGGCCAAGGTGTCAATATTTTCCAGTGGATTAATGGGTTCTATGAGTGGGGGGCCTATAAGTAATGTTCTTACTACCGGACCGCTTTCCATCCCGGCAATGCGTCGCGTGGGTTTTACCAGAGAATATGCTTCCGGAGTCGAAGCCTGTGCATCCACCGGCGGTGTTTTTATGCCTCCCATCATGGGTGCTACCGCCTTTGTTATGGCGAGTTTTCTGAACATAAGTTACGTAACAGTTGCTGTTGCCGCCATCGTGCCTTCCCTGCTTTATTTCTTTGGTTTGTATATGCAGATTGATGCTTATGCCGCCAGAGAGAATCTACAGGGTTTGCCACGGGATGAACTTCCCAAAATAAGCCAGGTATTCAAAGAAGGCTGGTATTTTATCGCCGTATTCACTGCGCTTATCTGGATGCTGGTTTATATGCAGCGAGAAGCGGTTGCCCCTTTTTATGCAACCGCATTGTTATTGGTGATAAACCAGTTCACATCCCACAAGCTTTCGTTGCAGAAATTTATGGATCTGGTTGCACAGATGGGCAAGTTGTTGGCAGAACTGGCCGGAATACTTGCTGCCATAGGATTAATTATTGGTGGTCTGGCTGTAACCGGAATAGCGGGGACTATTGCCAACGATCTGGTTTATCTTGCAGGGGAAAATGTACTGGTACTGTTAATGATGGGTGCCTTAACCAGTTTTATTCTGGGTATCGGAATGACCGTAACAGCGGCCTATATATTTTTGGCGATCGTGTTGGTTCCGGCATTAACCAACTCTGGTTTGGACCCCCTGGCGAGTCATATGTTTGTTATGTATTGGGGTATGCTCAGCTTCATTACTCCACCGGTTGCGCTGGCAGCATTTGCCGCTGCCTCAGTTGCTCATGTTTCACCGATGAGGGCTGGTATTGAAGCCATGCGTCTCGGTGCCATTATTTATTTTGTGCCTTTCTTCTTTGTGTTTAATCCTGCGTTATTACTTCAGGGAAGTTCGTTGGAGAATTTGCAGGCGGTATCAACGGCTTTGGTTGGAGTAATATTGGTGTCAGCTGCCCTGCAATCCTATCTGATAGGGGTGGGTCGCCTGGGCAGTGGTGTCTGGGGAATGGCTATAAGGTTTCTTGTAGGTTTGGCTGGGCTGACTCTGGCCCTTCCTGCCGGAGGAATGTTCGGCATTAGCCAGATACTACTATTTGTAATTGCTGCAGTATTCCTCTGTGCAGGTTTGGTATTACACAGGTTTGTTGCGGTAGGTGAGAAAGCCGTAGATACAGCAGCCTAGCATCGCAGATACACTTTTCGAATCTATCTGAAATTATTTTAATCTCCTACCGGTCTGATATTTAGCAGAGGTTCCTTAGTGGTGCTTGGGTCCTTTAACAGCAATTCTGAGGGAGGGTCAGATTGATGGAAACAGGGACGACTAGAAAAATAATAACAATAGACAAGAATGTCAGAACCTGTCTGCTATTTTGTCTATCCTTGCTGCAATTCACGTCAAGCCATGCCCAAGACGCAATATTTTCCGGAAATTCGTTAAACTTACCGGTGGTTCAGGTAGCAGAACAGATATTTCAGGTAGAGCTCAGTCTGATTTCCGGCAGCGATCCTACGCAGTTTTCTTTTATTAATGCTGTAGAATTATTTGCAGTTAATACTTCAGCCGCGAGCACTTTTAATGGCTCTACACTTTCGATATCAAATGTAGATGAAAATACGGAGGACGGATTGGACTTTCTGCTGGATCATCCGGTGTCCTATCCCATGCTTGCGGACTCGCAGGGTGACATAGGAATTCCTTACAAGATTCGCAGCCTGCCGGTTTCCTATCTGATTGATCAGAATGGGCGAATAGTCTCCATTCATCGCAGTTTTAGACTGGGTGATGAGATAGAGCTTAAGCAGCAAATACAATCCTTGTTGCAGTGAAAAAGTAATAAGCATTATCCCGCCAGTATTTCCTAATTAATCTTTCTTTTTGCTATTGCGTGAGCCAATCTCAGGTACATTGCAATCGTAAATCTACTGCTTTACTCTCTTTGTTCGATGTAAAAATCCTCGCAAAAATATTTCTGGCAGCAGTTAACTAATCGCCGATCAACGTGTTGTTGCCGAGTATTTATAGCTGGATCAGATCTAAAAAAGTATCAGAACGTTAAGGGTTAATAGAAAAGGGAAAAGCAAAGGAGCAAGAATGAAGCTGAAAAAAGGTTTTATGGAATTGGTGGCTGAGGCGGAGCAGGAAATTAACTCGCTGGATATTAATCAAGTAGAAGCGAAGCTTCAGGCTGAGGAGGGGTCAGGCTTATTATTGGTAGACCTCCGTGATGTACGTGAAGTAAAGCGTGAGGGAAGGATCCCAGGATCCTTGCATATTCCTCGAGGAATGTTGGAGTTCTGGATTGACCCAGATAGCCCCTATTACCGCAAAGAGTTTGACGAGGCTGAGGAAATAATACTTTACTGCAATAAGGGATGGCGTTCCGCTCTAGCAGCCCAGACCCTTCAGGTCATGGGGGTGGAAAATGTATCTCATATGACCGGGGGCATGGAGCTCTGGAGGCAGGAAATAGGTCGTATCGAGGAAAATTAGCCGCTGCCCTAGACGCTGGTGCTCCACTCTGGCTATGATGCCCTGAGATACAGAAACAAGCGGGCCAAACCAAACTAAAGCAAGAGCCGAATAGCAATGATTATAAAAAGAAGCCGCCATCCAACTTATTCAAGCGCCGTTGACCGAAACAAACGTAGCCTGCTCAAGGCGCTACCATTTTTGGCGGCGAGCCCCACAGTTCTAGCTCAAACGGGTAGCACTACAATACGGGCAAGAAAACTCCACAGCTTTGGCCTGAAGGTAACTGATGTCGATCGTTCCCTCAAATTTTATCAGGACTTGTTCGGCTGTCCGATTCAATCAAGGCAGGGCGGCTCGATGTGTTTGCAAATCGGCGACGGTCCACGATTTTTTTCTCTTTCGAAAACACGACCCGGTGAGCTGCCAGGTTTTAGCCATATTGGTCTGAGTGTTGCGGATTTCGATCTGGGTGCGGTCAGTAATCAACTTGCCGAGTTCGGTATTGAATCAACCACAGCTCCTGAGCCCGGCCAGTCTACTCTCGGTGTTGCTCTGCGTTCTTGGATTACTACACGGCGTGAAGATAGGGGAGGAGATTCATCCGGAACCCGTGAATTGTTTTTTGCCGACAGGGAAGGCCTGGTTTATCAATTGTCCCCGGAAGATCACTGTGGTGGTGCCGGTTCCGCTGGAACTCTTTGTCAGTCCGCCGAGCCTGCTCCAACTGGCGGTATTTTTACTACCATCGATATCAATCACTTTACCAACTTTCTCGCCAATAGAGATATTGCGAATGAATTCTATACTCGAATTTTCGGATTGTCTTATCAAGCTTATCAGGGACCGACATCGCCAATCGTCGGTGTTGGCGATGGCAAACAATTTCTAATGTATGTTGGAGGTTCTCAACCGGGGGCTCCGGTCAATCCGGGTAGAACTGATCATGTGAGTTTGGCTATTACTGATTTCAATGTAGAGACCATACTTCAAAAGCTTACTATCTATGGTTTGACTGCAAGAGCGGATGGAGAGACAGACCCGCTCCAGCATTGGGTAAGTATGCGCATGCCTAATAGAGGTGGTGTGGAAGGCGGAACACCGGAAGTCTATTTTTCGGATCCAGACGGCATAAGAATTCAGGTGCAGGATGAAAGTTACTGCGGTGGCGGAGGTTATCTGGGAGATGACTGCTCCGCGCCCGTTTAAAAATATTAATTCGGAACATTACTAACAAGGAATAATAATGGAACACAGATATATCGGTACCAGCGGGTTGCGAGTGAGCCCGATTTGTATGGGAACCATGAGCTTTGGCACATGGAGTGACAAGAAAGAAAGCTTTAAAATCCTTGATAAGTCTTATGAGCATGGTATTAATTTCTTCGATACTGCGGAAGTTTACCCTGTGCCACCGACAGCCGAGCTGGCAGGTGTTACCGAACAGATTTTTGGTGAATGGATAAAGACCCGGCCCCGTGATTCCCTGATCATCGCAACCAAAGTGGCAGGGGCAGCATCGGGCTGGTTTGTGCCACCAATTCGACACGGTCTGACTGCCATTGACCGTTTTCACATCGAGACTGCTGTGGAAGGCTCTTTAAGAAGAATGGGTCTGGACTATATTGATCTTTATCAGGTTCACTGGCCGGACACTGTGGTTCCCATGGAAGAATCCATGGAGGCTTTGGACAGGCTGGTGCAATCCGGTAAGGTACGCTATATCGGAACTTCGAACGAAAATGCATACGGCCTGACCAAAAGCAATATGATCGCCCATTATGAAGGTTTGACCAGATTTCAATCCATTCAGAATAACTTCTCCCTGCTTAATCGGCGCTTTCTCGACGAACTGGCAACCGTTTGTCGTCGTGAGAAAATTTCCCTGCTGCCTTATTCACCAATCGGTGGAGGCGTGCTCAGTGGTAAGTACAATGCTGAAGAAATGCCTACAAATTCTCGCTTCGGTGACTATGTGGCTGAAAACAATCCGCGACAGGCTGCAATGGCATCACGGTTTGTGAATGAGGGCACGCTTGCTTCAACTGCCCGCTACATGGATATAGCGAAGGAGGCAGGGGTGTCCCCAGTAACACTGGCTACAGCATGGAGCATGAATTTCGATTTCGTAGCTTCAACCATGATAGGTGCGCGAACCGCTGGGCAGCTAGATGAATCTCTGGCCGCTCTGGATGTCACTCTCAGTGATGAGATTATGAAGCAATGCGATGAAGTCCATAGCGAGTATCTTTATCCAATGGGTTAGTACTTGTTGCTTGTTGGTTGTCGGTTCGATGATTCAGGCAGAGACTGTTCATATCTCCCATTGTATGGGGGAGTGCCCATTGTCGAGCTCGAGACCGGCCGGTGACGAATCAATAGAGATCGTGGTGCGTCATCTTTACGCATCAGCGGTAGATATCGATTCGGGTCAGGCGAGATGGTTAGCCTACCGGGTGTTGCCGGATTCTGTTGGTGTCGCATCGTTGTTGCCACGGCGCTGGTTAATAGACCAGTTAATGACGGCAAGCTCGCAATTGGATGCGGAATTTTCTGCGGGTATTCAGGTAATCGAGCCTGAATACCACAATCCCGAAGAAAGCAGTTATCTCACCAGTGAAATATTCTTCGATTCCGATGACCGTGGACGGCTCGCACCTATGACCAGCTTTGCAGGTACACCCTATTGGGGTGAGTTGAATTATTTGAGCAATATGGCTCCATTGCCCGGGGCTCTTGTTTTGGGCGCCTGGTCTCGAGTGGATATGGCAATTAATGAGTATGCGCAACGGGGTGCGCAGTTATATGTCATTAGCGGGCCAATAATGGCGCAAGAGCCTGCTGCGGGTGCGGCCCAGCCGGAGGGGTATTTCAAACTGGTGTCCGATGGCAATATTAGCAGTGCATTTCTTTTCGATTCGAATACGCGTCAACATGCGCGTTACTGTGATCAGCTAGTGGCTCTGGACGAACTACAAAATAAAACCGGTCTGGATTTTTTTCCGGGTTTGAATTTGCCGGTGTCCAATCAATTGAATGAAGAGCTAGCCTGTTATTAAATCGGAAGACTGATAACTGTGGAAGATTAAGATAAGAAGGTTTAGAGAAGAGGACTAAAGATGGACTATGTGATTTCGCCCCAGCCTTATCCGGCTATACCTGTTCAGGGAAAAAAAGGGGCTTTTCCGGTGCACAGGATTTATTGTGTGGGACGTAATTACGGTGATCATGTAAAAGAGATGGGTGGAGACCCTAAGCAGGAGCCTCCTGTTTTTTTCAGTAAGCCTGCTTCAGCAATTGTTACCAATAATCGCAATATACCCTATCCGCAGGCTACCGATGATCTCCATCATGAGGTTGAAATGGTTGTGGCCCTGTCTTCGGGGGGAATGAATATATCACAGCAGGATGCCATGGATTGTGTATATGGTTATGCTGTTGGTGTCGATTTTACGCGCAGGGATTTACAGGCAGTAGCAAAGGATAAGGGCAGGCCATGGGATGTCGCCAAAGGCTTCGATGACTCGGCACCTGTTTCGGCGATAAAACCCTTAGCCGACTGCTCGTTAAGTGCCGATGCCCCCATTTCATTGCAAGTAAATGGCGAGCTGCGGCAAAGCGCGGCATTGTCGGAGATGATCTGGGGCATTGCCGAAATTATTAGTTCCTTATCGAGTTTTTATGAATTAAAAGCTGGTGATTTGATTTACACTGGAACTCCAGCAGGTGTTGCAGCAGTGACATCTGGAGATCGTTTACAGGCATCCCTCGAGGGTGTAGCGGAAATGGATTTCGAAATAATCTAGGATGTTAGTGAGCATGACAGGGCAACAAACGATTCTGCTGGTAATTCTGTTTGCGTTACTTGTTATGCTGGTGTGGGGGCGTTATCGCTATGATATCGTCGCTCTCGGAGCCTTGTTTGTGGCCAGTTTTTTCGGCCTGGTGCCGCAAACCGAATTGTTCTCCGGTTTTGGAAACCCAGCAACAATTACGGTGGTGTTAGTGCTCATAGTGAGCTCCGGGCTCACCAAGTCAGGTGCCGTGGAATTCGTTACCCAGGTTATTGAACCAGTATCTAATCAGCCGTATCTGCACATTGCCGTACTGACCTTTCTCGCTGCTTTCCTTTCCATGTTTATGAATAACGTTGGTGCGCTGGCACTGTTAATGCCTATTGCTATTCAATCGACCTCTAAGGCGGGCCGCCCTCCTGCGACGGTGCTAATGCCTTTATCCTTCGGGTCTATTCTTGGCGGACTGGTTACCATGATCGGAACGCCTCCCAATATCCTGATTGCCAATTATCGACAGGAAGTAACCGGCGAGGCATTTTCAATGTTTGATTTTTCGCCAGTAGGCGGGGGCATAGCGTTTTTCGGTATTATTTTTATGCTGGTGATTGGCTGGAAGTTGGTAAAAGTTCGTAAGCAATCCGCTGGTCTAGAACTTTTTGATGTTGAAAAATATTTGTTCGAACTGAAAGTTACCGAAGATTCTGATCTTCTTGGTGATAAAGTTGGGACATTAAAAGACCTTCTGGCGGAAGAAAAGATGGATTTATTGTCGATGGTTCACAAGCAACAGAAACTACCTGTTGTACATAGATTTCATACTCTGGCTAACAATGACCTGTTAATGCTTCAGGGCTCCCATGAAGATATAGACAATTTTGCCACTACCCATAATCTGCAAATGCTTTCAGCGGAAAATGCCAGGCAGGAAATTCTTCATTCTGAAGATTCCCAAGTGGCAGAAATAGTGGTTACTCCGAATTCCAAGATTGCCGGCCGCGCTCCGTCCCAGATCAGATTTAATCGAAAGTACGACATTAACCTACTTGCAGCTTCACGATCAGGTACTCCTCACCGCAACAGGCTTCGGGATTTTGAAATTAAAGTAGGGGATGTATTGCTGATTCATGGAGAAGCCGATGCGATTCAGGAAGCGATTCAGAAAATGGATTGCTATCCGCTGGCGAAGAGGGACCTTGGCTTTGGTAAGGCCAAGAAAGCCCTACCTGCTCTTTTGAGTTTCGTTTTGGCAATTGCAGCAGCTGCTCTTGGGTTCATTTCTATTCAGCTAGCTCTGGGTATCGCTACTGTGGTTATGGCGGTAACTAATATAGTCCCGGCTCGGGAGTTCTATGACGGTGTAGATTGGCCAGTGGTTATATTGTTGGGCGCGATGATTCCTCTTGGTACTGCCTTGGAAACAACTGGGACAACCACATTGCTGGTGGATGGAATTCTCAACGTAACCGGTGATATGTCACCGGTAATCATTCTGGCGGTGTTGCTGGTTATCACCATGACTGTATCAGATGTGCTCAATAATGCGGCCACTGCGATTCTAATGGCGCCCATTGCCTACAACATAGCTCTGGCCCTGCAGTTAAATCCTGACACCTTCCTCATGGCGATTGCCATAGGGGCATCCTGCGCGTTCCTTACACCCATCGGGCATCAGAATAACGCGCTTATTATGGGGCCGGGAGGTTACAAGTTTGGTGACTACTGGAGAATGGGTCTACCACTGGAGATTGTCATTGTGTCGGTTGCCATACCCCTATTGCTTGTTTTCTGGCCTCTGCAGGTCTAACAGCTCGACCGCAAACATTATGGCCATGATTTCAGTGGCTTATGCTAATATTGCCTCCTGTGGATATGGTCAAGCGATAGAATTCTGATGCGGGTCAACTGGAAAAATTACAACCCTGGCAAATTTTACGATGAGATAATCAGTACCCCTGGTTATGCCCGTAAGCCTGCTCGTGGATTGGCGAGTTATCTCCGTTCTCTCACCCATGAAGAATTGCTTCGAAAGAAAACGGCTGCAGAGCTGGCAATCAAGACCATGGGTATTTCATTTACCGTCTATAGCGATGCCGGAAATATTGATCGGGCATGGCCTTTCGATATTATTCCCAGAGTGATAGCGGAAAAGGAATGGAATCATACTAGTCTTGGTTTGCAACAGCGACTTAAGGCGCTGAACTGTTTTATCCACGATATCTATAATGATCAAAAAGTTTTTAAAGATAAAATCATCCCCAAAGAACTGATTTTAAATTCCGGAAATTTCCGAGAGCAGTGTCTCGGTATAAAGCCCCGCTTCGATACCTGGGCTCACATATGCGGTACAGATTTGATCCGTGATGACGCTGGCGATTTCTATGTGCTGGAAGATAATCTTCGTGTACCTTCCGGTGTGTCCTATATGCTGGAGAATCGCCGCGTTACAAAGCGGGTCTTTCCCGAACTTTTCGAGAATTACAATATTCAGCCGGTAACTGAGTATCCCGCTCAGCTATTCGATATGTTGTCGGCAATCTCACCCCGTCAAATAAAATCACCGGAAATAGCGGTTTTAACTCCCGGTGTTTATAACTCTGCCTATTTCGAGCATTCCTACCTGGCCCAGAGAATGGGTGCGGAATTGGTTGAAGGTAGCGATCTGGTTGTGGAAAAAGACAAGGTCTTCATGAAAACCATCGATGGCCTGTCGCAGGTGGATGTCATTTACAGAAGAATCGATGACATGTTTATCGACCCTTCAGTATTTAACAAGGGCTCAGTGTTAGGGGTTAGTGGCCTTTTTAAGTCATGGGTAAAGGGTAATGTTGCACTGGCTAATGCTCCCGGAGCGGGTGTTGCTGACGACAAAATTATTTATACCTATGTGCCACAGTTGATTAAATATTACCTCGGTGAAGATCCCATTTTGCCTAATGTGCCCAGCTTTCTGTGTGTGGACAAGGTGCAACGCCAACATGTATTACAAAATCTCGACAAGTTAGTGGTAAAACCTGCCAATGAGTCCGGTGGCTACGGCATGTTAATCGGTCCCCAGGCAAGCAAGAAGGAAAGGGAAGAGTTCGCGCGCAAGATTAAAGCCGATCCGCGAAACTATATGGCGCAGCCCCTAATCAACCTCTCTACGGTTCCTATTTTGGGTGACAGGATTGTGGAGCCAAGACACGTAGACCTCCGGCCATTCGTGCTACAAGCGGATAAGTCTTATGTAACGGCAGGGGGTCTGACCAGGGTTGCTATGGTCAAAGGTAGTTTTGTAGTGAATTCTTCTCAGGGTGGCGGTAGTAAAGACACCTGGATTGTAGGGGAGTCGTAGCGTCATGTTGTCACGAGTAGCTGAAAGAGTTTACTGGCAAGCACGCTATCTGGAGCGGGCTGAGAACACTGCCCGCTTGCTTAATGTGTTTTCTACGCTGTTGCTGGACCTTCCGGTCGGAACGAAACTCGGATGGAGGTCGCTGGTAGAAATTACCGGTACCGATGAAGCATTTGATGCGAAATACAGGCAAGCGGTAGAGCGTAGCGTTGTAAAATTTTTGCTGTCTGAGAATAACGGTTTCTCTATTCTGGATATGCTGGCGCTTACCCGAGAGAATGCCCGTACTACCCGCGAGATAATGCCCTCGGAAGCTTTCGAACAGATCAATGAGCTCTACTATTTTGCAAAAGAACACGCCGCCTCGGGGGTTTCCCGTGGACCACGGCACGAGTTGTTGGAAGCCATTATTTCTTTTTGCCAGCAAATTTCGGGTTTAATGGCGGGCACCATGTCGCGAGGACCTGCATATAGCTTCGTTAGGTTGGGCCGGTCTCTGGAACGTGCTGATATGACCACCCGCGTAGTTGATGTGGGCTCCTTTAATCTGTTGTCTTCCATGTCTGGCACGAAAGATTCGTCAGATGTAGATGAGCCTTATGCCAACATTCTGTGGATGAATGTTCTGCGTTCCCAAAGCGCATATCAGATGTACAGGCAAAATGTTAAGCACAGAGTAAACGGAGAGGCCGTGGTGGCTTTTTTACTGCGTGATGAAGAGTTCCCGCGCTCAGTCACCCATAACCTGATCACGATTACCAAGGTTTTGCAGAAATTGCCAAATGAAGAGAAAGTATCCAGACAGGTAGACAAGACTCTGCGAATCGTAGGCAGGGGCAAACTTGAGAAGCTAATGGATAAAGGCCTGTTGGAATACATCGACGACTTGCAGCTGGAAATTGCATCCATTCACCAGAAAATTGCAGACACCTGGTTTATACCTAACAAATAGACTATGAAAAACTTCCTCTGCAGCTGTGGGCAAACACTGTTCTTTGAGAATATCCGTTGTCTGAACTGTGACAGCCAGGTTGGGTTCGATCCGGCATCTTTGCAGATGTATCCCGATAGCGTCAGCAATGAAGACGATAATGGAAATAGGAAGTTCTGCAAGAACTCCATTGATTACAATGTTTGTAACTGGTATGTGTCTGACGGCGAGAGCGTCTATTGCCAGTCTTGTCGCTTAAATCACACTATCCCCAATTTGCTGCGTCCGGAACGGCGGCGCTGGTGGAAGAGTCTGGAGAGCGCTAAACGTCGGTTAATCTATTCTTTGCTTTCGCTGGGCTTACCGGTAAGGGGCAAGAAAGATGACCCCTCAGGCATGGCATTCAGCTTTATCGAAGACAAGCGTACTAACCCCCAAGTATTCGAAGATCATGTTAACACCGGACACAATGACGGATTGATAACCGTAAATATAGCCGAAGCAGATCAGGTTACTCTGGAGAAGACCCGGGCATTTACTGGCGAATTATATCGAACCCTGTTGGGGCATTTGCGCCATGAGAGCGGGCATTATTATTTCAAGCTGCTGATTAATACTGATGACAAGCTGGCAAGGTTTCGCAGTCTGTTTGGCGACGAGACCAAGGATTATGATCAAGCCCTGCAGGAGTATTACGCCAACAAATCGGCTACATCAAAGGATCCGGCGATGATCAGTCACTATGCTCAATCCCATCCATGGGAGGATTGGGCGGAGGTCTGGTCGCATTATTTACATATGGTAGATACGCTGGATACGGCGGCAGCATTTGACCAACAATTAGGTGCCGATCATCAGGATGATATAGAGGAAACTTTTCAGAAGTGGTCGCAGCTGACAATAATGTTAAACAGTTTGAACAGGAGCATGGGGCTTGAAGATGCCTATCCCTTTGTTCTCTCGGGTCAGGCTTTTACGAAGCTCCGCTTTGTTCACGGCTTGATCTATCCCAGTTAGTTGCCCAGGCAAGAGGGGGCATTTGCCTAAATGCATCCTTAAGTAGTTTGTCCCAGGATTTTTTAAGGTCTCGCAGGAATTCACTGTCTTCCTCGAAGCGATGATAATTGTCCAGAGCCAGACTGCCGTTGTTATAAATCAGCGTTTCTATGGGTGGCCCCACACTGAGGTTACTTCGCAAGGTGGAATCCATGGAAACCAGAGCGCACATGGCGCAGGTATCCAGATCGAGCTCCGGTGTCAGAATTCTGTCCAGTATGGGTGAGCCATATTTGCTCTCACCAATTTGTAGATAGGGAGTGTCTGCCGAAGTACCGATGTGGTTGCCTTCAGGATAAACCAGTAACAAGCGCGGGGCTGAGGCTCCGATCTGTCCGCCAATAATAAAACTAGCCTCAAATTTCTTGCCATCTACGCTGCGCTTTTCCTGCTGTTCCCTGCTGATATCCCCGAGGTAATCTGCGGCATCATCGACGTTTTCTACGTTAAGCAGATTGACGTCGGCGTTTTGTCGGATATCGGTTCTTATCTTTGCAATTGCAGCCTGGCTGGTGGCCAGATTGCCAGCGGTGAGTATGACCAGCTGTCGCTCACCGTCGATGCCGAATTTGAACATCTTGCTATAGGTGGAAACCTTGTCGATGCCGGCATTGGTACGGGAATCGGAGCAGAAAATGAGACCTGCATCCACAGCGATTGCTACACAATAAGTCATGTCTTTTTTAGAAATTCGAGTAAAACGAGCAACTAATCATACCCTATGTATGTGGAATACTAGAGCACTTTTTCAGAATATTAGGCAGGCTTCAGATAGCCCGGATTACAGTCCGTTTCAAGCCGTACAAGCCGCCGGTTGGCGGCTTGAATGAGGTGTTCTTAGCGACCCTGTTTGCAGGAAGGGTAGCAGGAACAGGCTTAGTCCATGCTGTCCAACAGTTCGTCCAGATCGTCATAATCGAACTCATGGGCAATACGCTTGCTATCCATGCGTTCTTCGATGCGTCTGCGCAGAGCGGTGATATTGCTGCCGCTGGTTAAATCTCTTACATTAACTGTGCTGGCTGGCTGTTCAGGTTCTTCGTCCACCATAATCGCGGTGGAATCAAAAAACTCCTTGGCCTCTTCCCCTTCCAGTGAGTCATCCCAATTCTTTTCATTCATGGCGATTCTCTTTTCCGTTTTGAGTATTTTTGGGCTGGATCGAATATCGCCAGCCCTCTTAAATCCTTATCGTTAGACAGCGGAGAAATCTTCAGAAAAAATCGCAAAAAATTTGTAAATAGATCTCACTGCACAGATGGCGGGCGCGAGGGCAAGGGTTTGCATTGCTAGTGGGAGACGGGGCTTACTTGCCGAGCAATTCGATGGTCTGCAGTCTGAGCTCTTTCTTGGCGATTTTACCGGTGGCAATGCGAGGTAATTGCTCATGTTGGAAAAACATCATTTCGGGGATCTTGAATGCAGCGATTCGTGATTGCAGGAAAGTCTGCAGTTGGTGAGTGTCCAGCTTGCTATCCCGATTAATCATTAGGGAAGCACAGGGTATTTCACCGAGGCGATCATCCGGTATGCCATAGACTGAGACTTCACTGACTTCAGGGTGCTCGGATATGGCGTATTCCACCTCTGCGCAACCTATGTTCTCGCCGCCCCGAATAACAATATCCTTGGCCCGATCGAGAATTATCAGGAAATCGAACTCGTCCTGTTTGCCGATATCACCGGTACGGAACCAGCCGTCCTTGATAACCTCGGCCGTGGCTTCGGGATTATTCCAATATCCCTTCATGATTGTTGGGCCCTTGATGCAAATTTCACCAATGTCTCCTTTGGCTACCTCATTGTCCTGCTCATCAACAATTCTTACCGAGGTCACGGGAGGAGTAGGGCGACCGGTGCTATTGGGTCTTGCGCTGTAAAACTTGCCGGAAATAATTGCGCCGATAGCATTGGTTTCGGTTAAACCATATCCCAGGCCGGGAACTGCCTTGTCCGGGAATTTTTCCATGATCATGTTCAGGTGTTCTGGAGGACGCGGGGCTCCGCCACTCTGCACCCCCCTCAGGCTGCGGAGATCAGTGGAATCAAAATTCGGAGATTGCATCACTTCCCATGCCATGGTCGGAACGCCGTGGAGAACCGAAATGCGTTCCGTCTCTATCAGTTTGAGCGCGATCTCCGCGTCCCATTTGTACATCATTACAAACTTGCGGAGATAGACGAAGCTGGCTAGAAATTGCGCGTGACTGCCAGTGACATGAAACAGGGGGACATTAGCCAGCAACGCTGGATCAAATTCGGGGTTTTCTTCGAGCAGCTCGGGGCGGAGTATTTCATTGATCTCCTTAACAAACTTCCAGGTGTACAGTGCACTGATGATATTGCGATGGCTGGACAATACACCTTTAGGCATACCTGTGGAACCGGATGTGTACATGATGGTGGCATTATCGTCTACATTTACTGCCAGAGCGTCAATCTCCTCACCGGTTAGCGGCTCGACGCTTGACAACAGCTCATAGAATTCGGGAAAAATGGTCTCCAGTTCGGGTTTGATCTGGACTATCTCCACGCCGAGTTCATCGACAAATGGTTCAAGCAGGGACAGTCGTGCCGGGTCGACAAAGATTAATTTGCTGCCGCTGTCAGTAAGGCCGTATTTAAGCTCAGGACCTTTCCACCAGGAGTTCATCGGCACTGCTACTGCACCGATTAGCGTAATGGCCATATAGCTGATACACCACTCAGGTGAGTTTCTGGCGCACACCGCTACGCTGTCCCCGGACTTGATCTGGTATTGCTCCAGAAGTATACGAGCCAGACGCCGACTCATCTCCAGAGTTTCAGCGAAGCTGAATCTTTCACTCTGATAAACCAGAAAATCTTTTTCTGCGGCTTGCAGACCTAACTTGTAGAGTTGGCCAAGATTTTGCGGGATATTGCTGAATACATTTAGCTCTACACCGTCGATAACCGCGGTTTCGATTTCGTATTCGGAGCCGGCAGCCATATGTTTACCGGCTATTGTCTTGAGCTGATCCAGATCCTTCTGGATTTGTTCGTCTGTTAGCATAATGCGACTTCTGTTTGTTTTTTCCCGAATTAGTTTTCTAACTGATTTTCTGATTTTATTTCCAGAGTAACTTTTCCCATTACCCGACGCTCGGTAAATACATTAAAAGCGTCGACGTAGTCGTTCATCGGGAAAGATTCGGTGATTATAGGTTTAAGGCGACCCTGGTCATACACATCCAGTAGTTCGGCGAAATTCCTCTCATATTCTTCCGGTTCTTCTTTACGGAATCTTCCGAGGAAAACCCCTACCATTGAGGAGCCTTTGAGGAGGGCGAGATTGGCTTTGTATTCAGGGATTCTTCCACTGGTAAAGCCAATAACAAGCAATCTGCCATTCCAGTTAATACATCTGCAGCTCTGGTCGAATAGATCTCCGCCAACCGGGTCATAGATAACATCTGCCCCCTTGTCATCGGTAAGGGCCTTTACCTTTTCTTTCAGTTCGCCATCACCATAGTTAAGTAGCTCATCAGGTTGCAGCGCGTTAACAAATTCAAGTTTTTCATCGGAGCTTGCTGCGGCGATAACTTTTGCTCCCATAAGTTTGCCAAGTTCTACGGCGGCCAAGCCGACTCCACCACTGGCTCCCAGTACTAACAGAGTTTCTCCGGATTGAAGATTGGCGCGTTGTTTAAGTGCGTAGTAGGAGGTGGTATATACCATCGTGAAGCTGGCAGCGGTTTTGAAATCCATGCTGTCAGGAATTTTACGCAAGCCTTCGGCCTTAACTATCACTTGCTCGGCAAGTCCGCCTATACCGGGCGTGGCCATTACTCTATCACCGACCTCGAATCCCTCGAGACCAGGTCCCACTGAGCGAATCACTCCACCAACTTCTGAGCCGGGCGTGAAAGGCATGGGTGGCTGGAACTGATACTTGCCCTGAATCTGCAAGCCGTCCGGGAAATTCAGCGACGCAGCATAGACTTCAACAACTGCTTCATTGTTTCCGGCTACCGGGTCATCGACTTCCTCGATTGATAGATTTTCGGCTGGGCCATAAGACTTGCACTGAATAGCTTTCATGTTTCACCTTTTTCTTAGCGAAGGCGGATTCAATCATGAATATTCATTAACTTCAATTCCATCCCGCATGCGTAGATAGACGATGATAAATGCTGTGATAAACTAGCTTGTTGTTGATGCCTTCTTAAACAAGTATATTGGTTCCGGTTTTTCCGCGCTGATAGCAAAATAGCTTAACGGTTTTCTATTTCTGATGCCTTCAATGAACGAAACTCAAAGACAGACATACCTCAAAGCCATGGGTATACAAGGCTATTACCCGCGCAGGGTGTTGCCGGGGGCAAAACCATCTCCCCAATATGACTTCGATGAAGAGGCTGATTCAGTCGTTGCTTCAGCCGCCGAATCGACGCCGGAGGATCAGGGCGGCAAGAGCCTAAGAGCGAAATCAGGCCGGAGTAATTCTGCGTTGGATGAGATTAGAGCAGGCTCATCCTCCGGTGTAAGGCTGTCACAACGTAAAGAAACAACAAAGCAAGCTGGTTCAACAGAAACCTCTAAAACAAAGCAAGACCCACTACAGACCGAAAGCAAGTCACCCGCCACAGAGCAGCAGGCTGAGTTACGCTTCAGCTTGAACTATTACAGAGTTAGCCCGACCCTGGCCCTGATCAATGAAGCACCTCATCAGAATGGCAGTAATGCTGATGGGCAGGTTCTGGCCTTGATGAAGGCCATATTGCTGGCTCTGTCGTTAGACGTAGATACAGACAGACTGCAGTCGGAAAGCTTTTCCTGGCCATTTCTGACTGAAATGACAGAACAAGACAATTCCACGGAGCTTGCAGCGAAGGCGTTAGGCGGCTTCATCAAGGGGCGTCAGGAGCAAGACCGTTTTACCGATCTACTGGTATTTGCAGGTCGCAGTGAAGAATTGATTATGGGAGCTGATGGCGACAAGCGGGATTTTCCGTCGGCCTGCGGTGGTTTTAATATCACGGTGAGTAAAACCTTACACAGTATGTTGGTGCACCCTGCTCTGAAGAGAGAAGTGTGGCAGCAACTGCAGCCCCTGCGTAAAAGACTCTGCACTTTAGATGCAACAACGGCAGGTTAGTGGCTTAATGCTTTCGGATAATCGGCCTTCAACAGAATTTTTTGCACGCACAATGCGTAGCAGTGATCTCGATATAGTTGCTGCCAATGAGGCTGCGGCCTATGAGCACCCCTGGACTAAAAGAATATTTGTAGACTGTCTGCGTGCGGGTTATCAAAACTGGGTTTTAGCCAATAAACATGTGATCGCAGCACATGGCGTTATGTCGGTAGCGATAGGAGAGTGTCACTTGCTAACGCTCTGTGTGCATCCGGATTATCAACGACTAGGACTTGGCAGAAAGATGTTTACCTTGTTGATGGAAAGGGCATGCAAACTGGAAGCGGAAGTGTGTTTTCTCGAAGTTAGACCATCAAATGATGCCGCTATTAATCTGTATCAATCCATGGACTTTAAGGTGATTGGTGAAAGAAAGAATTACTATCCCGGCAAGGATGGCAGGGAAGATGCCCTGATTATGTCCAGAGGTTTGCCGTTACGCTAGAGAGTCAGTCTCGAGATGCAAATATCTTGAGTATCAAGGTGAATATCCCAGCAATTGTTAAAGCTATTACCATGATGCCAAACAGCATCAGTAATACCCCGGCCAGTGTATTGATTAATTCTTCGCGAGGAATGTCTTGCCACATTGCAAGACCCCACAGACAAGCCGCGCCAATCGATATACCGGCAATTACAGCGGAAGTTTTCTTGCGTACATTAAGTAAACCAAAAATCAAATCAACGGCCTATCATCTTTGTCGGGATAGCTTGCAGTACATTCCGGATATTCGCTACAGCCCCAGAATGCTCCGTTTCTCCCATCACGCTTAACTAACAGGTGACCACACTGGCCACAGCGATGACCTTCTTCAGGGACGCCATCGGCATCTTGCAGTGTAACCTTACATCCCTTCGAGTAGCCACTACAGAACCAATAGTTGCCTTTTTCCATGTCGGCTTTCACCATTCTTCGGGTGCACACCGGACAACGATAATGCAGATCTACTTCCTTTGATGGTTTGCCGTCCAAATCATTCATGGTTGCCCTGCACTGAGGGAATCCTGTGCAGCCCCAAAACGGCCCCATTTTTCCATCAATCCTGCGCATGGGCTTCTTGCAGCTTGGGCAGAAGTGATGTCGCTCCTTGTTTTGGTTGGTATCTTCTTCGCTCATGGCGTTTTATCGAGCTATCAATGGAGCGTTTGTCTATTAGTTCGTATATTGGTTTGTATGTATGCCCCGGGACACGCTAGGACAAAATTTCTTTTATGGCTTCCTTCAGGGCTGAATTTTCCTTTTCAGTGCCAATAGATATTCGCAACTTGTCACGCAGTCGATCCTGATCGAAGTAGCGGACTAATATATTGCGACCCTTCAATTGTTGATAGAGACTTTCAGCGCCAATGGAATCTGGAATCTGGCAGAGCAGAAAATTGGACTGGCTTGGTGTGCAGTTGAGACCTAATTCAGCAAGTTGATCTTTAAGAAGATTTCGTGACTTCCTTACACTTTCCCAAGTTTTTCTGGCATAGCTTACCGAATCCAGAGCACTGGTGGCGAGTTGTTGGGAAATATAATCGGTGTTGTAGCTGTCTCTGGTTTTAAACATCATAGGATCAATCAATTCTTTCGAACCGATTCCGTAGCCGAACCTCAAGCCAGCCAGAGAATAGCCCTTGCTGAGGCTGCGAAGCAGCAGGACATTATTGTGTTCGCTTGTTAGCGAAATCGAATCATAGCCCAGGTCTGGATCGATAAAATCCACATAAGCTTCATCGATAATCAATACGCCGGGAAATCTGTCAGCAAGGTCAGCAAGGAAAGAGACCGGCAGCAGTATTCCTGTTGGTGCATGTGGATTAACCACGATTGCCATTTTCGCCCCGCTGGCGATTAGCTGTTCGGCAAAGTCAGCCGGCATGGACCAATCATCCAGCAAGGGGATTTCCTTTATTTCACAACCGTGAATTTCCGCCAACACTGGGTAGAGGGAATAGCTGGGCCTGCTTACGGCAATGCTCTGGTCAGGTTCGACAAAAGTAGTAATGGCCAGCCTCAATAATTCGTCGCCACCGTTGGTGGGCAGAATATTCTCAGCCTTAACTCCATGTAATTCAGCCGCCCGGTTTCTGAATCCATTTGCCAATGGCGCAGGGTAGCGGCGCAGCTCATCCACCACTATGGATTGCAGTGCGGCACTTACCTGCGGGCTAGCCGGGTAGGGGTTTTCATTGGTGTTTAGCTTGATAATACCCTCAGCGGAGCTCTGCTCGCCGGGCATGTAGCCTTTCATGCGTTCTATATTGGAGCGTTCAAATGACATGGGTCGTTATATTCAGGAATCAGTTTCTGGCAAGGATGTTTAATTGGAAATCCGCGTCCGCCTTATCAAACTGCGGATCTAAGGCTGAAGAGTGAAGAGTAAAGGGTATTAGGCTTCG
>Ga0315322_10000067_pt1 | contig 60368 bp, 38 predicted proteins | sample M110021515metaG_FD_203461 | JGI IMG/M metagenome (GOLD analysis project Ga0315322, IMG submission 203461) | Ammonia-oxidizing marine archaeal communities from Monterey Bay, California, United States - M1 100m 21515 | ecosystem: Environmental > Aquatic > Marine > Intertidal zone | place: USA... | reverse complement strand
CCGCGTTGAAGGCCCGGATCAAGTAGTCACGATATTCATGAGCGTGTCGAAGCGGATAGTCAAATTCATGCCCATACGTCTCAGCATATCGAACGAGATCCATCCAGTGCCGCGCCCATTTCTCCCCGAGGTGCGGCGACTGCAATAACTCGTCAACAACATTTTCGTAAGCTTTCTCACTCTTATCATTCAAAAAAGCCGCCAACTGTTCGGGCGTTGGTGGCAATCCGATCAGATCAAAATAAACGCGACGCAGCCAAGTCCTGCGGTCTGTTTCGGAAGCCGGCTTTAAACCAGCAGCCTCAATTTTGTGCAGGATAAAACGGTCCAAATCTGAACGAGGCCATTCTCGGTCGTCAACCCAAGGTAACTCGGGCTTAACAATCGGGCGCCAACTCCAATGCTCGTTGTAACGCTTCTGAAGATCAAATCCTTTTGCTGCAGTCTTTGCCGGCTGCTTAGAAGTTCGCGGATCGGGAGCTCCCATCTGGACCCATTTCTCCAATATCTCAATCTCCTGATCAGACAGTTTCGATCTTGGGGGCATTGCCGTAACTTTGTTCTCTTCATAACGCACAGCATCGATCACGAGGCTGTCTTCCAGATTGCCTGGAATGATTGCCGGACCAGATTCTCCGCCCGTCATCCAACCCCATTTCGAGTCCAGCAACAATTCAGCTTCAACCTCATCTGCTGTCGCTGAATGACATTCGTAACAATGATCGACAAAGATGGGACGCACCTTTGATTCGAAAAACTGAATCTGTTCAGCACTCGGCTTTTCGTCAGCAAATGAATACTGCGTTCCCAACGAAGACAGCACGCAGACCATTGCACCGACATACCAAGGATTACAGAGCGTCGGAACGAAAGGCAACTTGAAATACGAACCAAATGATTTTGCACATGCCACGTCGAGTAGATTGAAACGGATCATGCGATCACCTCCTTGATAAGATTTCCATGCACATCAGTCAGTCGCATGTCACGACCGCTAAAACGGAAGGTACTTCTTGTGTGGTCGACACCGAGCAGATGAAGCATGGTTGCGTGCAGATCGTGTATCTCAAATCGATTCTCTACGGCACGATACCCCCACTCATCTGTCGCTCCGACAGAAGCCCCTCCCTGAACGCCACCGCCGGCCATCCAAACAGTGAACCCAAAAGGATTGTGATCTCGCCCGTTGGACCCCTGTGCAAATGGTGTTCTGCCGAATTCGCCAGCCCAAACGACCAGTGTTGATTCAAACAGGCCTGTGCGTTTCAGGTCTTTGATCAGAGCAGCGATAGGTTGATCGACTGTCCTACAGTTTTTGTTGTGTCCATCAATCAATCCTCCATGCTGATCCCAACGATCACCATTTCCACCGGGGCAAGTCAGCTCGATGAACCGCACTCCACGTTCGACCAAACGCCTTGCCAGCAAGCACTGCATGCCAAATGTTTTTGTGTTATTGAAGTCAGACTCCAAACCGTAGAGCTTTTTCGTTTCCTCCGTCTCACCGTTCAAGTCCATCAGTTCAGGCACAGCCGTTTGCATCGCGAAGGCTGTTTCATAATTTTGGATCGCAGCTTCTACTTCGGGGTCAGCTCCGAGACGCCCACTCGTCTGCTCATCAAACTCACGGATCAGGTCCAACTTTGTTTTCTGGAGCAGGGGATTGCCCTCACTGGGCTTGATGTTCGCCAGCGGTTGTGATTTTGGAAGGAACACAGAACCTTGATAGGCCGATGGCAGAAACCCAGACCCAAAACAATCCAATCCACCGGGTGGAATCAAGCCACCATTGAGCACAACAAAACCCGGCAACTGCTGGTTTTCACTTCCCAGACCATACCCAAGCCATGCACCCATACTTGGCTTACCCTGAAGCCCATTCCCTGTGTGCAAAAAATAGTTGGCAGAGGTGTGTTCAGAAAATTTGGAAGTCATCGACTTTATCATCGCCAAGTCATCCGAGACCTCGGAGAGAAACGGGAACAACTCACTGATCCAGTGACCAGCCTCTCCGTGTTGAGAAAACTTCCATTGACCTTTGAGTACTTTCCCAACCGCATCGAACTGAGTGGGTGCCAGTTTGCCAATGACCTTCCGAGGATCCTGGCCGTCATATTTTTCCAGTTGAGGCTTGTAGTCAAATGTGTCGACGTGCGATGGCCCACCATCCATATAAAGAAAGATTACATTTTTGGCTCGTGGAGGAAAGTGAGAAGATTTCGGCGCCCAGTCTCCTGAACCCAAGGACTCGGAAGCCAAGGTGGACGATGAAGATCCCGAGAGTGCACTCAAAGCCAATGCGCCGAATCCATTGGCGCACCACTGAAGCATTTCACGACGGTTCGTCGGACGGGATGCATAACGCCGACAATGATGATGCAATTTCTTCTTCATGTTCTGTTCTCAATCTGCGTCGAATCAGACGATAAAAGTGTTTGAGACTCGGCTCACTAGCAAGTGCACTTCACCATCGGGGCCACGAACAAATAATCTGATTCGCGTGATTGGCCGGTGGGTCATGGTGAAATCGGAAAACGCCTCGTTTATTGGCGAAAGCTCTACCTCTCAGTCTAGCATGAGGCGGCCACTTTTTGGCCTTCAGTTCCCATCGAAAACAACACGTTTTGCACTCCAATCCGAATTTGACTGAAGTTCGGCAGAACGAACGTCACCCACTGGCCCGAAGATGTGCTGAAATGCAAAACAAGTTGAGCCTTGCCATCGATTGATAACCTGCTTGCGACAAAATGACCGGCGGCAATCCTGGTGATTCACAACATTTTCCCGACCCAACTTCATTGCTGGCAGGAAATGCCCATGCTGAAGCGACTTTACTTTTCAGTTGACAGGTATATTGCATAAACACGTGCCACATCACCCATGTAATTGATAGAGGCATCTTTCGCCGCCAAATCCAAATAACGTTTAGCCTTGGCTCGATCGCCAGCGGCATCTGCGTAAAGGCCAAGGTAAAAGTTTCCATAGAAGTCAGCAGATTCGCGAAGCCGCGTCTTCGCCGGAAAGCTCTCCATTTTATTGATGACCTTCTCAGTATCCCCCGTACTGAGCATTTGCAGCACCTCTTCCATCGGTGCACGAGGATCATTGGGCGCAGGCAGCACTACGGTCTTGGCCTTATCGAAGGACTGGGCCTTGGCAACACAGAGAAAATGCCAAGCTGCATTTTCTACGTCGTTGGGATTTACTCGACGGTGCACCTCGAACTGCTCGACCCCCCGCTTGTAGTCGCGGGCAAAGTAAAGCGCGATACCACGCTGCCAGAGCCCCGCCAAAGCGTCGGGTTCCAACCTCAAGTAGCGGTCAAACAATTCCGTAGCTTTCTTTGGTTTGCCGCTTCTCAAATAAACATCTCCTGCCAATCGCAGACTTGCGGCATCATTGGGCAACAGCGCAAGAAGCTTATCGACGGCCTCAACTGCCTTGGCAGATTCACCAGTTTGCATTGCTCGAAGCGCGTTGACACGAAGAACATTTGGGTTCACCTGAACGGCCTCTTTCTTAACTGACTCGTCCTGCGCGACCGCACTTGGACAACTGCCAAGCACAAACAGGAAACCCAAGATGATGCAAGTAGATTTCACAACTGTCTTTCGTGTACGAACAATATCGCTTTTTAAAAACTCGAGTGGCAAATGCATTCTAACCATCAGGCCTCAAATGCGGATGTAGGAGAAACAATCTCCAGCAGTTCAATTGCCGGCGCTCGATCGCAGTAAATCAGGGCAGTCCTTCCGTAAACCCGACCGCCCACGTCTAAACGCATCAATTCAGCAAGACTCTCGCCCGCGTGAACTTCCCACAATCCACAAAGTTGCACTTCTCGCAATACATTGTGCTCAATGAGTACGCGTCCCAAAGGTGCAGATTGACTTTCAATCTGCTTCCAGACTTCATCATCGAGCGCGCGCGTATCAAGTCGCACGATCCCATACTGCACGATACGCCCGGTGTGCTCTGTGACCAGACTAATTTCTCTAGCATACCAAGCTTCGCTGCGTTGGCAGCGGTGCACGATGACATTTACTTTTTCATCGTAGTGAGACTCAACCGTCACCGTCATGTGGGCATGGTGATCGAGTAGCGAATCATACGGAGCAGGAACTCTCTCAACCGGGTTGAACTCACCCAACTGCGAGTGACCGATCGGTTCATCATAGAACTCGTTCAGCAAATCCCTGATGTCGATACGAGAATCATCGGAGAAAGCCACTTCGCTCATAGGTTCACTCACTGTTCCTGCTGCCTATCCCAAGGGTGCTGCAATGCCGAGCGAAACGACTGCTGGTGTCGGCATCTCAGGTCGTTCCAGCACAGTATCGACGAGAAAATACAGCAGGCGTCGAAGTTCTTCTACATCGATCTCATCAGCGACCTTTTCTGCCCTCGCTTGATGCTTGTCAACCAACTTCAGTGCAGTTTCAAAAACATCCGCCTGCTCGTAAAGCTTGCGAACCTGAGACAATCGTTCAGCATCCGAGAGACCACAGTCAGCCTCTGCCAAATCCAACAACCGAGCAGCATCTTTTTCGGGCAGTCCCTGCAAAGCAAGAGCCCATAACAATGTTGGACGCCCACCGAAGACATCTCCTCCAGCAGACATTTTGTTGGAATCATCGCCGACCCAATCCCCTAAATCATTGAGAATCTGAAAAGCGACACCCATGTTACGACTGAAGGTGCGAATTGAATCCCGGTAAGGCGTTGAATCTCCAGCCATCCGCACTCCACTCAACAACGCCGCTTCAAAGGCAGGCGATGTTTTCAATGCGTAGACCTTCAGTGCATCGAGCGGTGTCAGACGGCGATCCTTTCCATCTCGCCACAGCAACTCTGAGCCTTGCCCTTCGGCAAGCCGCATATGGGCCGCGGCCAGAGCATCCAGCACATCAACCCTCGCTTCACTGGGCACATCATTCTCATTACGACTAAGCAGTCGATACCCAAGCCCGATCAAGTAGTCGCCCACGTTGATGGCGGTCGGGATGCCGAACCTTCGGTGCACTGCTGGCTGTCCATAACGGAACGCATCGTCATCTTCGATGTCGTCATGCACAAGGCTTGCCTTATGAAACGTTTCAATACTCATGGCAGCTCGGCGCACCGAGATCGGGAATGCCGAAATTGCAGCCGCTGCCTCAGGGCCCGTCGCGTGCCCACCGGACATTGCATCATAGGCAGCAAGCGTAATGAACGGACGTGAATGTTTACCACCACGACTTAAAAAGTCATACGCAATGTGCTCCGTTGCCGAAATCGCATCCATCCCTTCGATATCGGATACGCCGACCGCATTTTCTCCCAGCTCAGCTTTTGTGCGAATTCGAGGTGCGAGTGTGTCCATGGCCTCTGGCTTGAACAAATCAGTCGCTGCACGCATCAGATGCACATAACTTCGCGTTACGCTTTGAGCCGGCTTGTAAGGCGTACGGATCATCTCGTTGACCCACGGTTCATCCACCTTTGTGTTTCGGCAGTCACTGCTAAGCAAAGGCACAGCCATGCAAGGAATGCCCGCCAAAAGCACTTTATCAATCGCCTTTTCAAGCACGTTCAAGCAAGCGACACCAACCACTGCGTCAACGTAACCGCCGACAATAATCTTCATGACTACCGGTGATCCCTCGGCAACCAACACACGGTATCCCATGTCTTCCGCCAATCCACGAAAATCAGCAATACTGCAGGCACCACATTCTTTGCAGTTCATTCCGAATTGGTCGTACTCTGCAGGACACCCCTCCGCATGCTTCAAACAATGCGGCAAGAGGAACAGGCGACGTTCAGGCGGGACAGCTGACAGAGATTCTTTCCAGAACTCACTGCTGATCATGACCATCATCCAACCCAGATACCCTTCTGGCAAATCAGCTTCTTCCAAAGCTCGTCGGGCAACTTGCTCCATCTCGTCTTTGGTCATTGGTGCAGACCGATCAATCCGCGCCGCGATTTCAGAGCAGCGAGCTCGCAAGCTCTCACGCAATTCAAGCGTGTCGGGCACTTCTTTGAGATGGCTCGTCTTTCGACGTGGCGATCTGACCTCGGACGTATTTTCCGATGTCGGAGCAGTATCGCTGGTGCTAAGTCCGCTGGACAAACCTATACCTCAAGGAGCGTCTATGTGTGATTCTGTAGTGGATTCGTTTCGTTGACTTGACCCGTTTAGGGTCGGTTTGTCTGCCGCAAGCTGAAGATATTTCCCCAACGCTCCCGTAGTGAAGATCAGAGGATACAGGCGTTCGTGGTACCAAAGCTTGGCAAAATAAAAGCCAATTGGCCAAGGTAGCCGGTGCCGCTTCTGATCAACGCTCTTCAACAGGAATTCGACGCCAGCGATTATAGCCTGACTCGTCGCTTTGGTCCCCCCATGCGCAGACACAGATTCCGTATTGGAAGGGTCAGCACTCGCTATTTTGTCTCGTTTTGTATCCTTATTCGTAAGCTGAAATGCCAAGATTTTCCCAGAAAGTGCAACAGTAGCCAATGCTTCGACGGCTAACGCCGTTTCTTCGACACTGCTGACAACCTCAAATTCCTCCAACTGATTTTTTTTTAACCAAGTAGCGACAGAACCCCCGCCTCCCCAGCCACCATCAGTATTTTGGTTGCCCACCAGATATTGACATCCAGCCTTCAAAGCATCCGGGGACAACGAGCCAGATTTCACGGCGAGTAAAACCCGCGATGTGCCATAGACCGGATTTGACTCATCGACACGATCCTGATTACCAAACCAAAGAGGCAACCAAGCCCCATCAGGCTCTTGGTTCTTCTCAAGAAATCGGGTGCCCGATGCAATGCGGGCGACCGCACCCGCGGCAGGGACAGTTCCTCTATCAACAGCTAAGGCACGCAACGCATGCGCAGTCAGGTCATTACTGCTGCGATCAAATGGCAACTTTCCCCAACCACGACAAAAGGTCGGCCAACCACCATCCCGATTCTGCAGTTTCAATAACCAACCTCGACCTGCTGCAATCGCCTCGTTACAACGCTGCTGTCGATCCTTGTCCAAAAACGGCTTCATGTGATCGAGTGCCAGAATTGCCGCAGGAGTATCATCGCTGTCAGGCACGGCACCGCTTAGATCACTCCAGCCCCAACCGCCTGGTTCAGCGCCAGTGAACGGATGACGCGTTTTATGCTGGCACCCTAAATGCCAATCTACCAATTCAGGCGTGCACCACATACGATCGTCCGCTGGATCAGCCGCGAGAGCATTGATTGAAAGAGAGGTAACCCATGTCGCCAAGTTGGTATCAATGGGCCAACTACCGTCGGCGTTCATTGAATTTACGAGGAACTCCAAGCCGCGTTGAGAAACCTTGTGCTCTGCCCGCTCAGTTGCAGCAAGACTCATGACGACAAAAGACGTCAACGGTGTTGCTTCCAGATAACCGCCACTCTCAGGTTGCATCTTTTCCAGCACGCTCATGCTACGACCAATCGCAGCCATCCGCATCATTCTGATTGGAAAAAAAGCTCTCGGTCCATGGAAATGCCTTGCCTGACCAATCGCAACCAAAGCAGGGATGGCGTAGCTAACAACCGGCATCTGCAACAAGCGGTACATCGACTGCGGAAACACGGCTGCTTCAAAGGGCAACGCGGCAACTGTCTTCCAGGGGACCAGACCTGCTATCGCCATGTTGGTGAGAATTGGGACGACAAATGTCTTGTCCTTACCATAACGTTCTTTCAGCGCTTCCAACTTTCCCAACTGCTCAATGTACTGCTCCAACGCTGAGACAGTATCACTGGCAAGCCCGCCACCGATCGCCTTTTCCGCCAGAGCAGAAGCGGCCAAAACCAGATAGCTGGTGGCAATGTTGGAATGGCTGCGATCTGTGTCACCAAACCCACCATCTTCGTTCTGTTGACGCTGCAGGTACTGAATCCCAGCCGCAATGCAATGCCCGAGCTGCTCGGAAGTAATTGAGGCACCGCGCGGTGAGCCCGATGTGTTCATCAAGACCGAAGCCATCGCGCTGACGGCCGTTGCAGTGCTCAGTGCGGAGGGTGAAAGAGTCCCCGTCCAATGGTGCCCATCACTTCGTTCCGCCAACAATTCATCACGAAGTTGGTCGAGCGTGGATCTAGTGCGTTCGAGAAGACCCTGGTTCATATCAACACTTTTCAAACAAATTGATCATCCGCTTTCCTCTTGCACGCGCATTCAGACAGCAACCTCATGGACCACCGCCAACCAGCGTTCAGCCGCCAGCCACTTTCGCTAACATGAGCAGCATGTCAAGAACCTTACAGAATGCTCGACAAAAAACGCTCTAATCACACACCCACCAACTGAAAGAGCAAAAACAAATGCTTCCCGGCGTCGGATTGTATCGCGAACGCAAGTGGGCGACTATCTTTTCATGAGGTTCTCAGCCCCCCTGACACAAACTGACGGCTCTGAAACGAATTGGCAGTCGTATCAATTACGGGCCGCCCTAACACAAATTAGCGGTAACTTTCCATGCAACGACGTAAATTCATTGAAACTTCGGCTGCGGCAACTCTGGCGACTTGTGGCTTGACCCTCGACATGCCCCATGTAGATGCCAGGGAACCAATACAACGTTCCGGCCCCCCGCGTTTTGAAGTTGGCCTCGCTGCCTATTCGCTTCGGAATTACTTTTCGTACAAAAAAGGACAAGCTCAACAACCGGCCAAAGATGGCCCAGCTATCGACATGATCGGGTTTCTGGATTACTGCGTTACGCACAACTTCGATGCTGCCGAACTAACAAGCTATTTTTTCCCTCCCGAGGCAGACCGCGACTATTTCCTTCGTTTGAAGCAGGCAGCGTTCATTCGCGGCGTAGCAATTTCTGGTACAGCGATTGGTAATAACTTCACTGTGGGTGAAGGACCAAAACTCGATGCAGAAATCACAGAGGCAAAAAGCTGGATTGATCACGCCAGTCTACTCGGTGCTCCACACATCAGATTTTTTGCTGGAACCAGCCGACAACTCGACGGGAACCCGAAACGCCTTGATGAGGCCGCTGACGCTCTAGGCCAATGCGTTGAGCATGCCGCCAAGCATGGCATTTTCATTGGGGTAGAAAATCACGGTAACCTCACTCCGCCCCAGCTCCTTGAAATCATGAAACGAATTGACAGCCCATGGATTGGGATCAATCTCGACACAGGGAACTTCCATTCAGAAACTCCTTACAAGGATCTCGAACAATGCATCGACTTTGCCGTCAACATTCAGGTGAAAGTCAGCATGAAAACACCTGAAGGAAAAAAATATCCAGCAGACATGCGACGAATTGGACAGATTCTCAAAAACGGCAACTACCAAGGCTACGTTATTCTCGAGTACGAAGACGAGTCGCCCTACCAAAACATTCCACGCGCACTCACAGATCTCAGACGCGCACTCTGACCACACTTCACCCTCACTCGCTCCAATCAAGCACTTGCCAACGTGTTTCACGATAGCGTGAAACAGACAGCATAAAACATACGTCGTTTTGCATTCAAAGCACATGAAGCTTCATGAGTTCGATCGCATTTGAATGATCAATGGTGACTTGGTCTAGCAAGTTTGCTATTCCCCTATGTGTCGGGATATTTCCCTCACACTCGGGCCAAACGCAAGATGGCGTTTTCATGAACGGTTTATTTCCGCAAGCAATCCGCTTACTTGCAGGTATGCTTTCTCTGCATCTCTCTCTGACATCGGGCTTCCTTGCGCGATCGGCCACAGCGGAGGAGAAACCGGCATGGCAGCAAGGGATTTCGACATGGAATGGCAAAGGCTACGAATCACAAGCCGCCTCTGACAAGGCTGTTCGCTTCCCTCTGCCCACCACAGAAAACAGCCCGCATGCCTACATCATTCCATCAGACCCGAATGCAGTTCGAGCGGCTCGGAGCATGTCGGCAAAACACTTTGCCCAGAACCCTACCGGACCAGAAATTCTCACGTCCCCGGCAAGGCAAAAGCCACTGACATTGCCCATCAGAACGGCCGATATTCCGACCGTGAACATCCAACCAAATCCAAATGCTCTGCCCAACAGAAGATCCACCGGGCAATCGCAACTACGGTTTCCCACCGACGGCAGCATGCCGATTCCCACAGCATCGAACGAACTTGGATCCTCCAATCCGATCATCCTCTCGTCGCTGCCTAGTAACGCACTTGACGACTTACTGAAAACGAATACCGAGTCGTTGAATGCTGACACCACCGAGCACAGTGATTCAGACAACCAATCAGGGCCATCCCCGCAAACGAACTCAGCTCCTGAAACATCCCCACCTGCGACATTGCAGCCTGAAAATGCATCGGGTGCAGCCCGTACCGATTCCAGTCAAGTGACGACGGGCACTGCCGAACCATCCCCTCAAACTGATCCAACTACCATTTGGGATTCTTCTGAACCAGCTCCACTACAAACAGAAGTCGCCCGTTGGTATCAGTACCCTCGAGCTTGGATCAAAGGTTGGGACTCTCACGCAGAATTCGGATTGGATGGCAGTGGTGGAAATGCGGACACGCTTGCAATGCAGGCGGGGCTTGAGCTTAAGCGAAAAACCGACCGCTACACGTTCGGTATGGACATCAACTATCGGCAAGCTAGCAGCCGCAAAATAACCACAGAGCAGAACGGTCGTTTCAATATCAATTTTGACCGGTTGATGGGTGCTACTCCTTGGTCCGCATTCGCTAAACACGGCATGGAATGGGACAAATTCAAACCGTTTGATCTACGCCTGAATCTGAACGGAGGTGTTGGCTACTACTGGCAGAGAAGCGATGCATCAACTTTTGCGACTCGATTCGGTGCTGGTGCGTCGCGAGAAATTGGCGCCCCGATTGATGACTGGATTCCTGAGGCCGTTTTTGGAGTGGAAGCCGAGCGACAAGTCACTTCGAGGCAAAAACTGAAGGGCAAGATCGATTACTTTCCTGCTTGGGAAAACTTTGGTGACTACCGTTTGGTCAGCGACGTATCGTGGGAAATTCTGCTCGATGGTACCGAAAACCTAAGCCTGAAACTCGCTGCAACGGACCGTTACGATAGTACCCCACAAGGTGCCAAGCCTAACGACATCTACTACTCTCTCTTGCTGCTTTACAAGTTCTAGAGCAAAGTTCTAGAGCAAAGTTCTAGAGCAAAGTTCTAGAGCAAAGTTCTAGAGCAAAGCAGACAGCATTCACCAAGTGAAAGGCAAACAACAGGAGTCATTGCGGCGATCCGTGTGCCCGCACACGTTTATCGCACAAAAATCTCAATTGTTTCATCATCACGTGGTCTAGGAATGACAGTCTGAGACCATGTTGGGGGACCGGTTAGACCTCTCGCATTGCGGGAAAATCCGTAGCGTTCACTTGGAAAACCGATCGCGTTTCGGTTGAGGAGGCTATCGTCGTTTTCATCGTGGAAAACAGAAATCGCGAGTTTTTCGCCTAGGGCAGTGAGCGGCACAGGAACATAAACCTGCCCAGTCGCGATGGGCTCAACTCCTAAAAAGTCAGCTTCGGCTGGACTTAAAAAAGTTGACTCAGAGCCGTAGATGGCAATCTGCATCGACCCTTTATCATTCGCCGCGCCAACGATTCGGATGAACGCAGTCCCCGAGGTGGCGCCAGCATCGCCAACGACTGCATCAATATTACCTGCATCTGGGAAACGCGGTTTCTCAAAGGAAAGATTCTGCTGATAGAACAGAAAGCTAGCGCCGACCGTGAAAATGATCGCAACAAAACCCAGCAACAGATTGCCATGGTTCTTTGTCCATAGCCCTGGTTCCTTGTCACGGTAATCTGATTCCGGGATGACGGGAGAATCCTGCGTCAAAACAACACCTATCCAAAAGAACTGCAATTAGGTCAGCACACGTAGAGTCTAACACTTTCCCGAATGCTACCCGACTGGCAAGCGGGCACAAGCGAGATTTTATCGAGAGCATACGTCCTCAACATCAGTTTTCATCCCTAAGAACCGTTTGCATATCTTCGATCAATTCCTGCTGATGCTCAAACCAGCAATCAAATCGCTCCGCGTCATCGTCCCATCGAACCCACATCTCTGATCGACTGGTGAGAACGAGCTTCATCGACTCGATGGCCTTCGGGATCAAGCAATAGCAGTTCAAATCACGATACTGCTGACACCACCCGACAGCTGCGTCTGGGAGCTCTGGCCGTGGGCCCAATTTCAGACCACGCAGCATCTCCGCAGTACACACAACGCCGATGCAGGCGAGAAAATCAAAATACTCGAGACCAGTCAGATCCAAACACTTCACGAAAAATGCGATCGGATCAGAATCATGAAGATCTTCCAGCCAATCGCAAGCAATGCCATCCTCAAATGTACGGTAGCCCCATGAACTCATCGGGTTCAATCCATCACAGCTCGGTAACAACAGTTGAACAACAAAACAGCATCAACAGGGGACAAATATCACGCAGGAGCAGCAGACGCGAATGATGCCCACGCAACCCTTTCAAGCAGGTTACGCGGAACCGGTGTCCCGTTGCGACACCAAGAAAGGTCGCAGGAACTTCTGACACCAGTCCTCTGCGGCACGTTATTTGCGATTGGTGACCTTAACAACGATGATCAGGCATCTGAAAGCGGGGTAACACCGCTGCCTCGGCAGGATGCACTCCTTTCCGAGTCAGGAGACTAGTTATCCCACCACCAGTTTTTGTTGGTAGCAGCAAGTGCCGTGCTACAAACCTTCGACAAGCTCGTATCAACTTGTTGTTTCTCGACGACTTCGAAACCGTTGATGTCAACTCCACCTGATGCTGTCACAACCCACTTGCCGCCACGCCCTCGAATGAAGCTGCACTGTGGGTCAACAGCTTTTGGAGTGACATAAGTTGAAAGTGGCAAATCATCACTCTTCACTGTGAAGAGATCGAGATCAAGGTTCGCTTTTTGCGAGAGCCCTTCCTCAACAATCAGGGTGGCAACAACAGTCATGTCCATGATGTTCTGAAGGTCCGAGAAGATGGGCATGCGGCGAGCCAGTTCAGAATACTTTTCAGTCATGTCATCAGCCCATGCCTGTGCGAACTTGTCCTTCTTACCGGTTTGCGATGCAGTTCCATCGCCGTCGATTGAGTCAATTTCTGTCATGGTCTTCACACCCTGACCACTGAGCTTCCAAGCTAATCCATCTTCGCTTTTGGCCAAAGAGTCATAGTCACAAGCCATCCACCAACGTGGATTCTGATTTGAAGCATGAGCGCTGTTTTTCGACATTTCAAGATAGCTGTTGAACCCATTGACCTGAGACGGCGCCAAACCCATGGCGACTCGTTTCATTTCGTAATCAGCAGCGACCATGGTTCGTGCGAACCGCGAGTCTGTCGGAACACCTGTCAATTGAATCGTTTGTGGCCCGAAAGCTTCTCGCATGGAGGCTTCATAAACAGCGGGGTTTTGCCCAGGACGCAAAGTGATCCGACGCAACAATTTCTGAAGTCGCAGACGTCCTTCGGCTGTTGGCTCAATCGAGCAACTGATGGGATCCTTGCGTGCGATCTCCACGCTTCGCAAGGCGACGACGAGATCCGACAGACGCATCGTTGCTCCCCCGGTGACCGTGCCGACAACGAACCCGTCAGGACGCACTTTCCAAGGCTCAGCTGGGCCCGCGATAATAACATCGTTCTTTTCTTTATCGACAAAGACGTATTCGATTCGCTGCAAGCCAGCCAAATATTGAACATCACTTGGAATTTCGCGACCTTCCTCGTTGGCCTTCACGATCGCGTTCTGGATTCCACGAAGTGAAACCATACGCATGTTGGCCTGCTTGGCGATATCACCAGCGACCGGAGCCCATCCCTGCTCCATCGCAGTTGTGAGTTCCTGTAACTCCTGCACCGTTGCAGTCCGCATGACACCTGAGGCATCAATCATGACACCACCGACAGCACGACCTTGACCACCAAACTGTCCGGCCTGAACAGTTGTAGTCAGCGTTAAAACGCCGAGAATGACGGGGAAGAGGGAACGAACGATACTTTTCAAGGCAAAATCCATCGCGGTGGATCTCCGGGAGTGCCAGTGGTTTCGGACACCACCAGAAGTTAAGGGTTTTATTAGCTATAGCTCATTGTGACCAAGGTTTCGCTCTTTTTCGAGCAAAAACTATCTAACCATCAGGATAGTTCACCCAAAATATATCGGCAACTGAAGGTTATGCGGTCTCGTCTAGCTATCAACGGTGGACGGGAAATGCCGCAGATTCTAGTTTGGAGGGAGCCGAAAGCGGAACAGCAATGGTCAAATTTAGGCTTCAAAAGCCGATTCCACGCCCTCGGAGCATGTATTTTGACTGCAATGGATGATAATCCTCAGGAAAATCCCCCTCTGAGGTTGAAGGGAGAATCGAAGGATCAGGGTGCTTACTTGATTCTCCGAAGCGCGGGGCGGTGGAGCGACGTTTTCCGTCTTTCCGCGCCTCAAGGGGCTGTAATGGGGCGTGCCTCGGCAAATGAGATTGTGATTCGCACGGAACAGGCCAGTCGACAACATGCTCGTGTTTCGTGGGCAAATGACGGTTGGATATTGGAGGATTTGGGCAGTCGCAACGGCACACTGCTGAACGGGCAGCCGATTTCGTCGCCCGTGCGATTAGAAGATACTGATTTGATTGAGGTGGCTGGCTTTGCCATCACCTTTGCTCGCAGGATTGAGGGTGGCATCGGTGAATCAGCACGCACACCCCCAGCACAGGGTCAATCCACAGACGACCAGATCACGCTTGAAATGGACGCTGGCTCCATCACCGACCGGCGACGGCATAGTTCCTATCTCTTCGATCCCGTCGGTGCTGCCAAACCTGCGTCGGAAGCCAGCAACGGTCAATCCAGCCGACGCCTGCTACAGCTAGCCTTTTCCCTAGCGCGATGCGAGCAGATAGAACAGGCAGTCGACATTGTGCTGGATTGCCTCGCTGCTCATGTGCCCCTGGACACCGCAGGTGTCTATGTTTGGCAAACAAAAAAACCTCGGGGTAAGTCACAAGATATTCCGTTGGCAGGAACCCGTCAGTCAGGTTCACGCAGTTACCGGCGTCCCCCGGAATCGCTGCTGGCATCTGTTGCCAAGAAAGATGGCGACGCAGTTCTGGCCCGCAACGTCATGGGTGACGAGCAACTGGCCACCGAGAATAGCCGTGGAGAACTTGATGCTGAAAGCGTGATCATGGCACCGGCCAGAGATCAGCTTAACCAGCTTCGAGGGGTGGTACACGTCACCACTACCGCAGGTACCCCTCCACTCGGCTCGGACGAGCTCGAATTCATTGTCGCGACGTGCGAAATCTTGGGTGAATCTCTCGGAAATCTCGCAGACCGCAACCGTTTGGATCGATCGCTTCGGCAGAGCCAAAAACAGATTCAGGAATTGCAGGACCGTCTTGGAAACAAGGTCAACATTGTCGGCAAGAGTGCATCAATCGGAGAAATTGTACAGCAGATCGGAATGGCAGCACCCACCAATGCGACCGTCTTGGTACGTGGAGAATCGGGCGTCGGCAAAGAACTGGTCGCTGCCGCGTTACATCACGCCAGCGATCGAAGCGGGGGACCGTTGATCTGTTTGAACTGCGCTGCTCTGTCGCCTACTCTGCTCGAAAGCGAATTGTTTGGTCATGAAAAAGGCGCCTTCACGGGAGCAACCGAACGCAAACAAGGAAAGTTCGAAGCCGCAGATGGCGGTACACTGATGCTCGATGAAATCGGTGAAATGAGCCCAGAGGTGCAAGCCAAATTCCTGCGGGTTCTTGAGGGACACCCTTTTGAACGGGTGGGTGGTCACGAAGCGATCACCGTCGATGTTCGGGTTGTCGCGGCAACCAACCGCGATCTGCAAACCATGGTCCGTGAAGGCAAATTTCGTCAGGACTTATACTACCGACTGCACGTCGTAGAGATCATTGTGCCGCCGCTTCGAAAAAGGGGTAAAGACTGCCTGCACCTTGCCGAATACTTTTTGTCCCAATTCAATCAGGAAATGGGTCGAAGAATCGAAGGATTTTCAGATGCTGCCCAAAAGGCGCTGCTGGAGTACTCCTGGCCAGGAAACATTCGTGAATTGAAGAACGTTGTCGAACGGGCAGTTGTTCTGAACACGAAAAACCGCATCGAGGTAACAGACCTTGCTCTGACACCTGCCGCCGAAGGCATGCCTCCAAGTGATCAAACCAATGAACCCTTAGAAATGACGCTCGCAGCTCTGGAACAAGTCCACATCGAACGAGTCCTCAGGCATACCAATGGGAACAAAAGCCGAGCTTCCGCAATCCTAGGTATCGAACGCAGCACTTTGGATCGCAAACTGAAACGTTTTGCAGCCGCTCGATAAACTAAATTTCATGTTCGATTACGTCACAGTAATTTGCATCGAAACGCCAGCTCGGCAGATGGAACCTGAGTGCTTGATGTGTCCAACAGGTCATCCCTCCAAGTCGAGATTCGTACCGGGCTGCAGTCGAGGTACACCATCAGTCGTGGGAAGAATTCCCTGACCGTCTGACTGAGCCAGATTCTCATGCTCAGCGACCGCTTCATCTGCCTTTGGTTCAGCACCTTCATTATGGTGTTCGAACTGATCCAGAACCTGGCGTCCATTTCCGTCGCGATCGCCGGTTTGCTCACCGGCATCAATTGCATTTGAATCAGCAGACTTGCCACCAGGTTTCTCTGCAGTCGCTTGCTGCCGAGTGGACTCAGTTGCTTGTGAGTCAGCTTCACCTCCACGTGCAGCGGCACGACTGGTTCCGGCAATCGAAGCCGCAGCAGCACTTGGATTGATGTTCATTGACGATTCCTTCTTGTTGGAAGCCTCAGTCAAATGTCTAAAACGGCAGCCAGCTCCCCAATCCCGTCTTCGGTTCCTTTGCAATCTCTTCGGGGTCGTCAGAGATCGCAGGAAAGATCATTTCCAAGGTCTCTTCGACACCTTCAAGAGCCCGTCGCTGATAAGTAAGAGCATGCAGCGGGCCGCGAACATCAATGGTCCACAATGTGTATTGCTCGCCCAGCGTCAGGAATCCCATCAGGGTATTTCGGGGGTTGACCTGTGTTTGAAAGCTTACGTCAAGTTCCTGCCGGTTGTCGAGTTTTCCGTATCCTTTTAGAGCAATCAGATCTCCTGAGACATTGATCCTGTCAAAAGTGATGGTTTCACCAAAAAGTTCGAATTGTATCTCAGCATCCGTTAACGCCGAATAGTCTTGCTCGTCAGGCTTCTTGATTCGGAGCACTTCCATCACTTGGTCCATCAGCGGCAACTTGTAGAGTGTTGCGTCGCGCACTAGCGACCAACCTTTCCCACGCAACATACTCATATTGCCAAGTTGTCCCAGCAGACGTGTGCGACCCCGAAGACTGCCAGACATGTCATCTCCATTTTGACCAAAGTCAGCGAGGATATTTGGCACTCCTGTGTTCTCAACACTGAGAACAACATCAAAATCACCAGTAGACAACTGCACATTGCCATCCATCACCAGCGTTCCGCCGAACAGATTCCCATGAATTTTATTCTCTGCTCGCGCGACAACCCTGGGATCCTCCAGTCCAACGATGTTGGGGGAGGTTGTTCCTCGCACTGGATTCCCCAAATACAACATTGTGTTGGCGATTGAAAATGGGCCTTCAATGTTGGTCAACTGAAGATCGTAGACATGCATCGAGTCGATCTGAATATTGCCCTTCGCATAAATTCCGCGATCGTCCTGCTTACCAGTCACCCTGACACTGCCACGCATGGAGTGTACCGGACCAACCTCTGCGATCCGATTACCCTCCAATTGCAATGCAATGTCCCAGTCCAACTCCGGGCTCATATGCAACGCATCCGGAAGTACAATGCGCGTCGCTCCTGACACACCAATTGGCCCGCGCAGTTGCAATGCCTTCATTGCTTCCCGCATTTGCTCAGGCATGGCAGCGATCAGTTCAGCATCAGGCAACAGTCGACTGCCGGCATGCAGGTTCAACATCAATTCCCATCTGCCCTCTGCGTTCTGGCGGCAAATCCCATTGGCCGATAACATCGATGCGTCATGGCGGCCTTTCAATGAAATCAGCTCTACCTTCGAGCCATCGTAAAAGACCGAACCGGCTGTCACATCAATTCGATAGGGCAAATAACTGGGACGCAAACTTAAAGTGCGACTAGTGACTGAATCAGTTTCAAACTGATTGGCCGTCAGTTCAAGCTCAAGTTCCCCATCCGATCCAACCTGCTCAAGATTGGCTGTCAACTGATCCAAACTTCCTGTGGGTGAAATTGACTCCCAGATTCTTCTCGCATCTTCGGGTAACGAATTACGTAGTGAATCATCCATCAACACATTGGTGGCGTCAAATCGCAACTTCAGATGAGATGGCGTTGCGGCAACATGCTGCAAATCCGCAACGCTGAAACTTCCCGCATTGGGCTTCGGTTCACCGGCAATTCGATAGAAACCGCGGCAGATGACATCATGCCCATTCGCACTCACACCCCTTAGACCACTGAGGTTTACAACATCATCTTCAATCTGCAGCTTTCCATTCACTTTGTACAATGGGTAACGAAACTTTTCATACCGCAGATACCCGTCACTGAGACGCACGTCCATCTTGCGTGAAGAGCGACCATTCGCATCGGTCGTCAGCAGAGCAGTCACAAGGTGCAATCTGCCACGAGGCTTCAGCGACCGCGTGAACGACTCCAACTTGGACATGGGACCGTCACGCGGTGACATTGCTTTCAGCAGGGTAGCATCAATCGGAATCGGTCCATCGGTCGTGATGGCAAACGACTTCTCAAGCGTGATTCCAGTTTTGATCGGGATTTCAAAAGCGCACTGCATCTGGTTAGACCCAATGGTGCCACCCAGTCTTTCAGCTACCGCAATCCCGTCACGAATTGCAACTTTGCCAAATAGATTTTCGACAGGGTAGGGAAATCGCTCATATTGCACATCCACACCCTTGCACGTCACATGCCCGTTAAGTTTCCACTGCAGGTCATGGTGCAGTAAATTGCCCTCGATATCCACTCGCCCATAGGGTGAAAACTTGTGCCAGTTGGTTTGCATCTTGGCAGGCAAGGCCGCGGCCAGACGATCATCGAGCATGATGTTGCCCGCATGAATCTGTAAGTCAGCGGTGCATGGCCACGTGTGGCCATGAATTCGTCCACTGGTGCGAACCAAAGAATCGCCAAACATGAATTGCGAAGTTTGAATTGAGACACCGTTCGGATCACAAATCACGACACCGCGTAATTGTGAGATCGGTTGTGGAATCGACTGATGCGAAAAACGCCCTTCATGGATCGTGGTCTTCAGCTTGTAGTCAAGTTTCCCAGCAGGCGACTGGTGCACGGCAAAACTTGCATCGCAAATGCATTGCAAATCTCGCACTTCTCTTACGTGTTTTCTCCACTGTGGTGGCAAACGATCAAACAAATCTCGACTGAGATAAGCGCCTTTAACGACCCCTCGAATATCCACCCCGTTGCGTGAAGCATTGACCTGAACAACCAGCGAGTTTGCAAAATCAGTCGACCCACGAAGTGTGATTGAATCATCAGTCTTCCCCTCGGCGTTCGGCTTGCGAACAACCAGCACCTCCGGAAAGGTTGCGATCATCGGCCGGTTTCTGAAATCTCCGTCGACCAGATGTAAACGCAAACGACGAATTTCCATCCGTGGTGTCACCGGACCAAATTTTGGCATCGGCAACAATTTGCTGATCGATGGAGTACCATCTTCCAAAAGTCGTGTATTGACGTGCACACCATCCAAGAGAACGCGATGTGTTTTAAGCGGCAGCCCCTGAGAACCCAACTTGCCAGTATCGAGATCCGCCTCAACCGTCAAACGCTCAATGCGAAGCAACTCACTATCTTCCGACTCACTCATCAAAAGTGACGGATCAAGTATCCGCAAATCTTCAAAAACAAAGCCTATGTTCTGGTCAAAGTATCCCCGACGAAGAGAAACCACATGATCAGGGTAACGTTGTTGAAAGATTTTTAAGACATGCCGGCGAGCCGTCTCGCCTACCGTTTGCGGAGTCAAAGTGTAGACCACAAAGGCGACGCCCACGCAAACAAGCGCAGCACTCAAGAGCCTCGAGAGTAGTCTCGGCTTGGCGGAATTCGGCGCATCCTTGATGCCATTCAAACTTGGACCCTAGGGCTTTCAAGTGTTGCGAGCGTTCCCTCACGTCGCAGCCGGATAATAGCCCCGTTTTCACGAGTCCAGCCAGCCCAAAAACTGCCAAAAACGGTAGATCCACGGGGATTGCCAAGGACTTTCCAGAGACGCCGACATCGAGAAAACACTCAATGCAAGCATTGCATAAAGACTCCCACGTCGGGCCGGCGTGCGTTCAAACCAAGCCATAACCGGTGTGGCAACCAGCAACCACAGCGGTGCGAACCACAACAACCATCGAAAACACACGCTGACACCGCCATAATTACGGTCAATCAACGGACGATTCAGATAAAACGCAAAGCAAACAATGGAAGCAACTGAAATCGCGAGCGTCAAACGTCGCGTCTCAGGTGCGCCACGCACCACACCCACCAGCAGCCCCACCGGCACCAGTAGCCACAGTGGAGTCAGCGAAAATAGCCCATGGTGCCCGAAGGTCATCTGGGCAAAATAGACTGTTTTGGAAGCTTCGCCTTGGTCGACACCTCGGCGTGTTCCGTCTTTCCAGTAAGTATTTGGGTACTCATACCAATCATCCCACATTGCAAGCGACCAGCCGGCCTCTGCTTGCAGCAATGCAAATTGACGTTCGTCGCTCCTCACAATCCAACGTGCTGCTTCATCGGATCGAGCGATTTCAATTCCGCTTTCACCCTTGATCAAATTGGCGGCGTCGAGCTGTGCTTGAACTTCCTGCCTAATCGAATCGCCAGGTTCACCAGCGTCCGTCGACGATGCTTCAAGTACAGCAATCGTTGTGCCATTTCCGCGATGGGCGTAGGGTGGGCGTAGACTTTGGTGCGCAACCCAGTTGGTACCAAAGAAACCGACTGCAATGATCGCCACGCCTGCAATGAAAGGCAGAACCGACGCGCGCTTCGCCCACGCAAACAATCCCAACCAAAAAACCAACATCGAAAGCGCGGGCAATTCATTCGCTGCTGCCAAAGCAGAGCAGGCTCCGGCTAACAAATACAACGTCATGTGCGTCCGCACGGAATGCCTGACACTTGGTTCTTTTGAACTTGGTTCTTTTGAACTTGGTTCTTTTGAACTCGACTTTCCCGAAATGGCATCAGCAGAGCATTGAGTGCCGATCCCACCGACTGTAACCAGGTAAATCCATGCCACGACCGCGGTGGCTGCGGCAGCGGGTAAGTGATTGTTTAAGGAGATAGCGAACGGCAACAGCATCGTTCCAAAACAGCAACCTAAAGCGGCAATTCGTTTGGACCAATCGTCCATGCCAATTCGTTCGATACACCCGAGGGTGGCAAGAAAGAAGATTGCCAGCAGCGGCAGATTGACCAATCCAAGGAGAATTCTTGCCAAATAGATCGGCTGATCCGTCAAAGTCATCCCTGTGACAAGATTGACAACTTTGTACACACCTGCCACCGCCGTGGGAAACAGAGGTGGTTTACTGCTGTAGTAGTGCTGCTTGTCATCAAGCCCCAGATGACGCACTTTATCGATTGTCTGCCACGGATGAATATGTCGACGAACCGGATCCACGATTTCGATTTGGGAGTCAATCGCATAAGTGCCATGCTCAACAAGTGACGCAACGGTACACCACCGACTGCGATCGTTCGCACTCAGGAAGGCTGTTGTTCCATCACGGCCGGTAACAACCGCAATACGACCAGCCGTCAATGCCAAAGCAATCAACGCCAAAATCAAGTAAGCAGAACGTCGAGACTGTGCATCATCAGTCATGACAGTTGTCCCTGAGAATCATCAATGGACTGATCGGCCGCTGCGCCATTTGTACCTGCCAGGTGCTCCGAGATGCTGAATGTATCGCGAGGTCCATGCGTGCGTGCAACAACTAATTCGGCCAACAAGCCAGCCAGCAAAAACTGGGCGCCTAACAATACCGCAAGAATGCAGTAATAGAAAATTGCTTTTTCATGAAGGTGTACCGGATCCAAACTTTCGAACAGACGAGAGATCACCCACCAGCTCGATAGCATCACAACTCCAACACCACCCACCGCAAAAAACAGCATGCCCCCGACTCCAATCAAGTGCAGAGGACGGCTCGAAAACCCCGTGAGCAGGTAGATGGTCATCAGGTCGAGAAAGCCTTTGATCATCCGTGAAAAACCATATTTGGAATGGCCAAAACGACGAGCGTGATGTTCAACAACAATCTCACTAGGCTTCCACCCGCGAGCGGCAGCCAACACGGGGATGAAACGGTGTCGCTCACCATACAGTTCTACCTCATCAAAGATTTCGCGTCGGTACGCTTTGAAACCACAGTTGTGGTCATGCAATTTTACTCCGGTCAGACTGCTCACCAGCCAGTTGAACACCCGACTCGGTAAGACTTTATGCAGAGGATCATGCCGCACCTGCTTCCAACCACTGACTACATCAAAGCCCTCGTCCAATTTTTCGATGAATCGCGGAATTTCCTGCGGATCATCTTGGAGGTCGGCATCCATGGTGATCACGAGCTCACCCGTGCAGACCTCAGCACCCGCAGAGAGAGCTGCCGCCTTCCCGAAATTACGACGGAATCGGATCGCCTCGGTGCTCGCATGACTCTCGACCAGCTTTTGCATGACCTGCCATGTGCTGTCCGTCGAGCCATCATCTACAAAAACGACCTGGGCATGAATTCGATTCTCTTTGCAAACACTCAGAATTCGCGTATGCAATTCCTCAATCGACTCATATTCATTAAGCGTTGGAATGATGAACGAAACGTTACGTGTGCACTGTTCCACTTTTCTCACGCTCACTGGATGCGAATGGGTAGCCGCGTCGCTTCCTTCAGTGACACCACTGCCGGGGGCTTCGCTCGGTAACTCGCTGTTATCACTGGAAACATCAACCAGATCTGTTCGACTGCTGGTAGGGGAGGGCAATGAAGTCTCACAATCAGAAAAGAGAACGGATTTGCACAAACCGGGCATCAAGTGCACATTCCAGGCAGGGTTCTCATTATGCCCATCTGGCAGGCTCATACCACCGGCAACCTGATTACAGTTGGGTGATGTTGCTCGTTTAAGGGGTGTGGCGAGGCATAAATCCAACACCTTCTGCCTGAATTCACAGATTTCAAAACAGCAGAATTAATCAAATTGCATAGTGGACGGATTCGCCAAAATGGAAGATGCAACGCTTGGAACACTCGCGACAGCATGTTCAGTCGTTTATAAACTGGCGTCCCAAATCACCAGCGAATCGCTATTTTTGCTTGTTCCTCCTTCCAAACAAGTTGCTGTTTGTTCATGAACTCTTCAGATTCACCTTCCCCGCAACGCCGGTTCAACACCAGGCTGGGCTTGTTTTTATTCCTCATCTATTTGGTTCTTTACACCGGATTCGTGCTGATCAACGCATTCGCTGCTGACCAAATGGAAACCATCATCTTGGCCGGCCTGAATTTAGCAATCGTTTATGGATTCGGGTTGATTGTATTTGCTCTCGTGCTGGCGCTGATTTACGGCATGCTATGCCGTACAGAACCGATTGAAGATGCCACAACGGGCGAAGCAGCTACAGCACAGGGGGATTCCAAATGATTTACGACCCCGCACCACTCGCTATTTTTATTTTCCTGGGCTTCGTGTTCGGTACCGTTGGTCTTAGCTTCTACCTCGGCCGCAAAGCAAAATCATCCGAAGGATATTTCGCAGCGCACGGTCAGATTCCATGGGCAGTCAATGGTGTCGCGTTTGCTGGTGACTACCTTTCTGCTGCATCATTCCTCGGCATTTGCGGGATGATCGCCGCCTATGGTTACGATGGATTCCTGTACTCCATTGGATTCCTGGCTGGCTGGATTGTTGCTTTGTTTGTGATTGCGGAACCCATGAAGCGACTCGGTAAATTCACGTTTGCTGATGCTCTGGATGCAAAATTCAATTCACGCGGCATCAAAGGTGCTGCAGGTATCAGCACGCTAGTTGTCAGCGTTTTCTATCTAATTCCACAGATGGTGGGTGCGGGTTCACTGATTCAACCACTTTTAGGACTCCCGCATTGGGTCGGCGTAGTGATGGTCGGTGTTGTGGTCATCATGATTGTCGTCACGGCAGGTATGGTCTCAACAACATGGGTCCAGTTTCTCAAAGGGTCTTTACTTGTCATCTTCAGCACTGTTTTGGTGGTCATGTTGCTTCAAAAAGGCTTGACAACCGACACAAGCAGTTTCGAGACCATTGGGCCACTGAGCGAAGAAGATCTGAAACAGAATACGATCTTAGGTCGAGAAGTGATTCCGGCCACTGGTGGCTGGCTGGGTACTGACGGGAAGAATCAGGAGTTCATAAGACTAGCCCCCGAGGGAAAAGATGTCAGAGCGGGATATGACATTTACCATATCGATGACATTCCTGGTTCTGATCAAAAGTTGCTTCGACAGGCACAGGCGGTCACCGGATCAGGAGCCTCAAGACTGATTGACGGTGCCCCCAATGGTCGTGGGCCCCGCGAGCGAGAATTGCAACCGATTGGACATCTTTCCAAGCTTCCGGGAGGGAGAACCTCAACGGGTCCTCTGGGACCAATTTCTTTTTTCACAACGATTGGAGACAGTGAAGTCATCCTCTGGGGGAGCACGACAATCACGAACTCCAAAGGTCCCAAGACAACAGTTTACTACCAGAAACCAACCCCAGGCAAACGTGTCTTGCGTCCCGGTGAACATCCAAAATTTGCTGGCATCCGAGGCGAAAGCTTTGGTGACAGGCTGAATTTTCTGTCGTTGATGCTCGCGTTGTTCTGTGGAACCGCATCGCTTCCACACATTCTGATTCGTTACTACACGGTCAAAGATGGTTCGGCAGCCCGCAAAAGTACGATTGTGGGAATCGCTGCGATCGGCTTCTTTTACGTCCTGACGCTCTACCTCGGCTTAGGAGCCATGACCAGTGGTGCCCTCGACCTGACGGACACCAACATGTCGGCGCCCCTGTTGGCCAACAGCATTCGCCCATGGCTCTTTGCCGTCATCTCAGCGATTGCGTTCACAACCGTGTTGGGCACTGTCAGTGGTTTGATCCTTGCCAGTAGCGGTGCTGTTGCACACGACTTGCTGATCGGCGTGATGGGCATGAAACTCTCCGGAGAGGCTCAAGTCAAAGTCGCCAAACTTGCAGCCGTGGTCGTGGGTGGCATCGCGATCGTACTCGGCGTTCTCTTCAAGGAACTCAATGTGGGCTACCTCGTTGGTTGGGCGTTCAGCGTGGCCGCCAGCGCGAACCTGCCCGCCCTCGTGATGCTGCTGTTCTGGAAAAAGACGACCAAGGAGGGCATCATTGCTAGCGTTCTTGTGGGAATGATCAGTTCGCTCGGTTGGATCCTACTCTCGGCAGACACCTACAAATCGGTTTACGGCCTCAATCCAGAAAACGCGATCGCCCCCTTCAGTCAGCCGGGAATCATCACGATTCCACTTGCTTTCATTACACTGATTGTCGTGTCACTGTATTACGGCAACCGACCAGATGAGACGGCAAACGAAGTGAGTGCCTAGAATTTTTCATGGCCAATGCTTTCCTTGCCCGCCAAGATTGAATCTCTCCCAGCAGTGACGTGACACGTCACTGCATGGGGCGGGGAAGCTTCTCTTTCTAAAGATCGAACATTGGGCCATTGAATCGATCAGCTAATCGCCGTGCTTTTCGATGCAAACATGCTTTGATTGATAGCAAAATCGGCAAGCGTATTTTGGTAATTTCGCCTACCAAAAAATCTGACTTGGCCTGAAATCCAAATTTTCATTAAACTCCTGAGTCTGTGTAGCCGGGAAGCGGCTTGCTTGAAGGCTGAATCACACGAGGTGATAACCTTCGATTTCGATTGATCAACGTATCAATCGCATAGATCAAGTCATGAAAGACTTGAGCGGAGACAGGTGTTCGGCAATAGGACCGCAGGGAGGGAACCAATGCCAGGCGAGTCGTTCCGATTCATACATGCGAGTGATTTTCATCTAGAAACGCCATTGGGCGATCTGGATTCACTGCCTCCTCACTTACGTGAGGTCATGGCCGATGCACCGCGTCAGGCGGCTCGTGCCGTTTTCGAAGCAGCCTTAGCTGACAACATTGACTTCCTGGTCCTCTCTGGTGACCTATTGAATCCGCAATCAGCGGGTCCACATGGTATGTCGATGCTGTTGGATTATTTCGAGCAACTGCACCAAAAACAAACCCCTGTGTTTTGGTCAGCAGGCTTGAGCGATGATCCACAGAAGTGGCCGGAGTCAGTGCCATTGCCACCCAACGTCACACTATTTCCTAAGAATCGGACAACCACGATGCCAGTCCAACGTGGCGGGCGTTCCATATGCACGGTGGTCGGCCGAAGCAGTGACGGGCAACAAGTTTTACACGTCCCCAGTTTTCGCATCGATCCAACCGAAGACTATACGGTTGCGGTTGGCTACGGAGATGCAGATGCAGACGCCCTTGCCGAAGGACGTTTTGATTACTGGGCACTTGGCGGCAAACACAACCGTTTAGAAATCGAAAGCGGTGCTGAAGCAGCAGCTGTCTACTGCGGTACTCCTCAGGGCAGGTCACTTACAGAGTGTGGACCCCATGGATATTCGACCATCGACGTCGATGGTGATGGAACAACACGCGTCCACACAGTTGAGTCAGATATTTTTCGTTACTGCAACTTAGAACTGGATGCATCAGAAATTGCGGCCGTTGGCGGAATTCGCAATTTACTGGGTGAACGCATCTCGCGTCTACAGCACGAGAACGGTGGTCGTCACCTGTTGATTGGCTGGGATATCTCAGTCGCATCTGGCGAAACGCTAGCTTCCGTTGGTGACGTCGAGGAATTACTGCAATGGGTGCGACGCGAATACGGACATGGGAACCCATCCGCATGGACGACAACTCTGAAGATTCGCCCACCAAAGCAATACCCAAGCTCCTGGAACGACGAAGACACCATTCTTGGTGACTTCCTACGTGCCTCGGACAAACATCGCAAACTTGAGGGGCGTGATTTGAATCTCATGCCGACGACCGAAGAACACTCGGGTCTCAACAGCACAACCACAACGCTGCTAGCAGAAGTCGCAGCCTCAGAGCGAATGGATGTGCTCGACCAAGCAACCCTGCTGGGTGTCGAAATGCTCCGTGGCGGAAAGCCTAATTTGGTGCAGAAATCATGAAAGTAAAAGACGTTCAAATAGACGGATTCGGTGTTTGGACCGGACTTTCCGTAGATTCCCTTTCTGAAGGGATGACATTGTTTTACGGCCCGAACGAGGCTGGCAAAACGACGTTGATGCAGTTCGTACGCGCGATGCTGTACGGATTCACAGAAGAACGTCGTGAAAAATATCTGCCACCTGTACATGGCGGAACACCGGGAGGCGCGATCCGCGTGACTGGTCCCGGTGGTGGCTATGAGATCAGGCGTCGTAGTCAATTGACCGACACCGGATCAACGGGCCAGCTGTCTGTCACAGGACAAGACGGACTCAGTCAGGGACAACACCGGCTCAGTAGCCTGCTGGGACAAATTGATGAATCAATTTTCACCAATGTCTTTGCGATCGGAATGCGGGAACTGCAGGAATTAAGCACCCTTGATGACACGGCTGCTGCCGATGAGCTGTACAAACTCTCCAGCGGACTTGATCGTGTATCACTGGTGGATGTACTGCGCACATTGCGAGATGGTCGCGAGGAATTGATTGGAAATGAAGCTTCGCGTGACGATGCAGACGCAGCGAAATTACACAACCTGATTAAAAAACGGGAAAACCTTCGCGATGAAGTCCAGCAACTGACTCGAGGCGGTCGTCGTTGGAGTGAGTTGGCATCGCAGCGGCGAGCGCAGGATCAGGAAATCGAGCAACTCGTCGAAAGGATTTCAGGATGGGAACGTGAAGCTCGTTGCGTCGAGATTGCCTCGGGAATCTTTGACAAATGGCAAGAGCGTGACCTTCTGGCCGAATCCATCGAAGAGATGGAAGAAGACACTTTGCTGCCGGAAGAGGCACCATCAAAACTGGTGCAAATCGATGCCATGATGGAAGAGCGTCAGTCTCGACTGGAAGACGTCAAAAGCAAACGCCGCGGCGTTCGTGAAAAAGCCGAACAACTTCCTGTCAGTCGACGCTTGCTTGACATGCAAGGGCGCATCCAGGCGGCTGCAGAACAGGCAACATGGATCGAAGCACTCGAAGAACAACTGGAACGCATTGACCAGAGAATCGAGCGGGCCCAAAAGCAGCTAGAAAGCAACGCTGATCGATTGGGCATGGATGCAGATGATCGCGAGGCACTGCTATCCGGAGACCTTTCCCAGTTACCAGACTTGTCCAAACAGACACTCAGTGCTCTGTCAGGCCCTGCAAAACAGGTCAAAGAGCAAACTTTCCTACTCAAGCAAGCTCGCACCGATGCAGCAACCTACAAGGAAAAATCGGACAAACTTGCTGAGTCCCTCCAAGAGACGCTTGAGAGAGCAAACGCAAGCAATCTGCAACAAGCGATCCGCCAGAACACAGAATTAATCGCTACCCTTCGACATCGAATGCAGTTAGGGGAACACCTCGAAAAGCTGAAACGGCACTACCGAGACCTCGAAAAAGAAACCGTTGACCTGACCACAGCCGAAGCCCTGCCAGTTGACCGGCTGGTACTACTGGGTGTGCCATTCATCGTGGGAGGAATGGGCCTGATCTACGGCATGGCAAATGTCTTTGGGTTCACCTGGCTTGTCGCCAGACCTGACCCCACGTGGGGGATGCTTTGCATCCTGTTCGGGTTCATGAGTTTACTGACCTATTACTTTGGTCGTGAGAATGGTCAGCGTTCAACATCACGTGACCGCGAGGACTGCGAACGGCAAATTGATACGCTTCGGCGTCAGCTCCGTGAAGTAGAAGCTGAACGCAACGACATTGATTCGACACTGCCGTCGACAAACGAATCTCTGGAACTCAGAGTTCGTGACACACAAAACTTGATCACTGAACTCGAAGCGGCATTACCGACTTACCACCACCACGAATCAGCATTACAGTCCTTCAAAGCAGCAGAGGAACGGGCCACGGCAGCTGTTGATGGACTCAGAGATGCGAAGCGAGCATGGTCAGCCACACTGGATCAACTCGGCCTCAGCGACTCAATGTCTCCCTCAAGCGTCCGCAGTCTCAGCGATGGCTACGAAGCAATGCAAAACAGTCGCCGACGACTGGACGAATTGCTAAGTGAAAAAGACCAACGACGTCGTGAACGCCAAGCTATCGCCAAACGCATTGAATCACTTTACTGCGAATTAACGTCTGACGACGTCCCCGAAAATGGCGAACAGGCAGAAGACAGTGAAGATCATGCGATCAACCGAAACCAGCCTCACCTGTCGCACAACACCCCGTTGGAAAAGCTGAACCATCTACAAAGTGAGTTGTCACGACAACATCACTGGATCAAACGCCGTCGCGCACTCAAAGAGCAGGATTTGCAACTTAAGCGGCAACAAAGCGGGCACACCCGGACTATTGAGCGAGGCGAGCAACAACGCCGAGCACTATGGGCCAAGTGCGGAGTAGCAACTCCTGAGCAGTTCTACCAAATGGTTGATCGCAAGGCTCAACTCGTTGAGATGAACAGGCAGTACAATGATCTGGAAAGCCAGATCAAGTCCATGATTGGTAACCATGTTGAGTACGAAGACGTCGAATCAGTGATGGAAGAGGCGACCGCAACCGACCTCGATCGACGATGGGAATCACTGACGACCAACATCAATGAAATCGAAACAAGAGTGGGGCAACTGCGTACACAACAGGGCCAGATTTCTCAGGAAATGAAACAACTTGGAGAGGATTCCCGCCTCACTGTTGCACAACTGGAACTCGGTTGCATTGAACGTCAAATCGAGGCGTCTGCCCGTCGTTGGCAAACCCTCTCGATGGCGAGCTGCCTGCTCGAAGACGTCTGCAGCACGTTTGAACGCGAACGCCAACCTGAAACCTTGCGGGAAGCATCCACGTTTCTAAACCAACTGACTGACGGGAAATACACCCGAGTTTGGACTCCCCTAGGAACCAATCAACTAAAAATTGGTGACTCCGACAACAAATCCATTCCGCTCGAAGTACTCAGTCGCGGAACACGGGAGGCTGTCTTCATCGCATTGAGACTATCTCTCGCAGCCGCCTACGCGAGACGCGGGGTCATGCTGCCACTGGTGCTGGATGATGTTTTGGTCAATTTTGACCACGACCGTGCAGTCTGTGCAGCAAAAACTCTTCAAACTTTCGCCGAACTGGGGCATCAAGTCATGATGTTCACATGCCACCAGCACATCGTTGATATTTTTCACGACATCGATGCTCAAGTCCGCATGATGCCTGCACAAGGTACCCCAGGCAGAGCCACTATTGTCGAACCTGAATTGGAACCTGAGCAGGAGTACGAATACGAAGAAGCGGAAGAAGATGAGGTGTCATCAGAGGTCGCAGAAGATAACACCATCGAAGAACCCGTAGCTGAAGAAGCATCACCTGCCGCCGAGCAAACAGTTGAAGAAGAAAACGTTCCACCCGTGGAATCGGAACCTGATCGGAGCGTGATCTACGTCCAGCAACCAAAACGCAAAGCACCACGAGTCGAACAGATCAAAGTCAGCGACACGGAACAGCCACCGGCATCTACCTTGGGATGGGCGTGGTTCGAGGATGAATCCAATGATAACTCCTCAGTTGACCGCCTTGATGAGGTCGAAGACGCATTGGCATCAATCACTGGGGGACAATGGCGTGAAAACGACTTGCTGCAATCACCCGATGATGTACCTGAGGAAATCTGGAATCGCTCTAGCTCGTGGTGGGGCGACTCCAGAAAAGACAATCCCACCCAAGGGAACAGTTTCCAGTGACGAAACTGGCCTGCACCACCAGACAAACCGTCTTGAGCTTCACTGACCTCCAATCCGATCAACTCAGTCAGTTACTAAATAATCGTTACTGAATAACGACCTGAAGAGAATTCTTCCGCATCAGATCCATGGACGGAAGTCGATAGTCATCGCTACAAAACAGCTATCGCTTTCATGTGGCAAAATTGTTTAAAGATCAAGGTGTCGAGTGTCTTGTCTACCCTCCACTCCACAGGTGATTCTCATGCTGCGCCAACTATTCAAACTTTTCTCATTCAAACGCGACGCACCATCCGTCACCGCTCAAGGATCGGACAATGTGGTTCTTTATGCGGAAGTTGAAAAAAACACACGAAAAGCACCGCGATCGGTTCCGAGTCCGGTAACACTTCCGAATCCCCGACCGTTACCACATCATCGCGAACGCCTTCTGTCCATGCAACTTGCGCACGCAAAACTATGCAGCGCACGCCGTTGCAACCGCTTGCAAAGCATGGGAATCTCCACAACCGGCGATTTAGCAAGTGCCGACTTGGCACGACTCGCCTCCCAATTTGGCGCTCCTAACAAAGCATTAAAAGTTCTGAAGCAGTACCGAAGAGCAATTCGCTTTTCGGCATCCGTTCCCGGAATGATGCCAAGAGACGCTTTGCTGCTGATCAGTATTCACCGCAGAAGCGTCCGTGGCTTGGCGATGGAGTCGCCAGCAAGACTGCATCGCGACTTGGAGCGATTCGCTGAGAGTACGCAAGGCAGGCAGCAATTACGCGGCCGGCGAATCCCCAGCACCAGACGACTCAAAAAATGGATCAGCGAGTGCGAAACCGCGGCAACAAGCGCGCGTTTCCAAACGCTGGCTGCTTGAACACAAAGCCAAACAAACAGCATTCGGTGAACTGGGTTTTTTGAACGAGTTTTGCTTCACCCGTTAAACGTTCACGTGAGACACCGTCCAACACTCTCCTGCAACCTGCCACACCCGTTCAGTAGAGTAGAAAGCAAACTAAACATGAGTGAACAAGACAACGAATGGTCTCTCAAACACCGAGACAACGTCGAACACGGTCCTTTTGAATTGGCGGATCTCATATCCGCTGCACAAACGGGCAACATCGCAACAGATACAATGTTGCGGCACCCCAAGCACACACGTAACCAGTGGATAGTTGCAACGCGTGTGACAGCCATCGCTCAGGTACTTACCCCGACACCTCCGACTTCTGTACCATCTCAGCCCACGCCGCCCCGCGTTAGCACGCCGTCATCCGCTCCCAACCACTCTGCTGGCGAAACAACGTCTAATCAACCTTCCTCAATGTCTGCGACGACAGCAGAGAATCCTGCTCCAGCATCCAAAAGTTTCTTTCGTCGCGCTCATCCGCGGGCAAGTGAGAATGCAGGAGAGCAACGGCAGATGGTTGCATCGCAGCCAAACCAACATTCAGACCCAACCAATCAACCCACGGAACCAACTACCGCCACACAGGGCCCGCCCGCCACACAGGGCCCGCCCATCAGAAACTGGCAGGATGATCAACTGCTGGTTCCACGAACCCTACCCGACGCTTTTTTCGCTTTATTTGACTTCAAATTCCGTTTTTTCATCACACCGTGGATTGTCAAAATTCTTTGGTTCACCGGATTTACCCTCGCACTCTTGATCGTTTTAAAACTCGGCTATGACGACTTGATTCGCCCCAACACGACGACTGAAGTTAGCACAGGACAGGACACCAGAGGCTGGACATTTGAACCACTGGAAGGGAAACCATTCCTAACCCTTCCTGCCGTCCGGTACTTGTTGATCGCAATGGGAATATTCTGCAGTGTGCTGATCCTCCGTGTTGCTTGCGAAGCTTTCATTGTGATGTTCCGTATTGCCGGCAGACTGACTGAAATTAAAGCAATCATCAGCGAAAAGAAATAATCAATTCAACCTGCGGCAGACAATCTCGCGTTACCGTTTTTAGTTATTCATGCTTTTTCCAGAAAGGCAATTAGAATAGAGAGAAAGGAACATCACATGGCTGCAATCTTCAGCAGTGGTTTGCCCAACGAACAGCAGTAGTTGTGACAAGATTCAATTGGCGTCAACATGAGTGACAAATTTGCAGTCTTGCGAGAATGTACAGATCAGTTCGAAGCGGAGACCATTCGAATACGACTTGCCTCAGATAGAATACCGGTACTGATCACAGGAACTGATCCCAACGTCGCGTTAAGCCTTGGTGGTGCCGCAACGGCTCGACCTGTGCGTGTCGAAGTTGACCGCTCTGATCTGGATCGTGCGGACGCGTTGCTCAAGATGGACAGCCTTCGCGCTCGACAATCCGACTTTTGGATATGCAGCAGGTGCCATGAGCAGAATGAACCAACGTTTGATGTTTGCTGGTCATGCAATAAAGTTCGTCGGGAAACAACATCTAGCGAACAAACGCAAGAGGGACAAGAAAGTACAGAGGAATCTTCACGTACTCGAATCAAAGAGCGACTGCATCGACCGCTTCTTCAGTCTGATACAACAAGCGAGAACATAGAAGGATCCCCGGTTCACGCAACACCATCAAAGGTCGCACCAGAGGGAAATCAGGAGACGGGTTGGGAATCGGTGTCCCGTTGCGCCCGTGCAGCTGTCGTGGGACTCTTGCTTCTACCGTCCTTGTTCAGTTTTTATTCGATCTACCTGCTGCTGCAACTTGACCCTGCTGTCTACCACGCACCAAAGACGAAGCGTCGAGTTTGGGGCGTTTGGATTTTGAATGCAGTGGTTATCAGCCTAGGCTCCACACTCTGGTGGATGCTAATTTTTCGCCAGTGATAACCAGCACACGCTGTCATCAGGCACCTTACCAAGTAACCTCAAGTTCTACTTCTGCGTGCCATACTCATTGCGACGAAAATACTCCTGAGGGAATTTTGCCTGCCCAGCTTCACTTGGATGTCGCCAAGGGAACCTTGGCCCTCGATCTTCCAACAGCGGCACTTCTCGTCCATTGCTGTTAAACAAGAGTTCCCAAAGCCGTTTATTCAACGCCACGATTCGATCTGCGTGCTCGGGTCGATCGATCAGATTGTTCATTTCTTCGGGATCTTGCTGCAAGTCATACAATTCGTCCCGATCCCAAAGCCCGTGACAACGAATGTACTTCCACCGCCCTCCGATAATTGCATGCAGGGTTGGTGTGTGGGGGTAATTGCGTTCCCAGTAATACTCATAGAGCAAATCAGGACGCTTCAACTGTGAAGGGTCAGCGGAACACAACGCAGACCAAAAACTCTGCCCATCCACATTTTTAATGGGCAGCGAAGCAGTTGCATCAAGAATCGTTGGTGCCAAATCAATATTGCCAACGAGTCCCTCAAACCGCAAACCCGCGGGGATTTTCCCTTTGGCCATCATGAGCAACGGCACCTTCGCGCTCGCCTCATAAGCAGTGCGTTTGTCAATCAGACCGTGATCCCCAAACTGAAAACCATTGTCCCCCATATAGATAAAGAGGGTATTGTCCAACAGTTCTTGATCAACGAGGTACTTTGTTAAACGCCCAACGCTATCGTCCACCGCGAGCAACGACTCGCAGTATCGACGATAGTACACCTCGGGAGAGAAACCCTCGATGTTGTATCCAAAATCTGCACCATGCCTGCTATTCCGTTGGTTACGGACCCACATTGGAAGGTTGCCCTGTTCCATTTCCTCGACGGTAGGCGTCCGAATTGGTAATTCGGCACTATCGTATCGCCCTCGATGCCGATCAGCTGGAACAAAATCTGCGTGAACGGCCTTATGGCTGACATACAAGAAGAATGGCTTTTCGGACTCACGTCGATCCAGCCAATCAATGGCGTAGTCGGTCAGTTCGTCTGTGATGTAACCTTTTTGCGGCACACGTTTCCCATTGACATTGAAACCGTCGTAAGTGGTCTGCGGCACTTCCCTGGTTGTTCCATGTCCATCAGGCCAGTACGTCCCCTGGCCTTTGAAGGCAACCCAATGGTCGAACCCGCGCTGACGCTCATCGATGTCACCACCCATATGCCACTTTCCAATGAAAGCCGTCTCATAGCCAGATTTCTGCATCTGCTGCGGGAAAAATATGAGTCCGGGGTCAACAGCATGATAATTATCCACCACTCGGTGATTGTGTGCGTATTGCCCGGTCAATATTGATGCTCGACTGGGCGAACACAACGATGTGGTGACATAAGTATGCGTCAACATCGCACCTTGCGAGGCCAAAGCGTCGATATTCGGCGTTTCCAGAAAGGGATGCCCTGCCGCGCCAAGGCAATCAAAACGATGATCGTCGCAAAGAACAAAGACGACGTTCATCTTCTCACTCTGGCCAACCACACCCTCGCAGGAAGCCAATCCCAGCCACGTCAGCAGCATGAACAAAACATAAAAACGAACTGGTTGTAAAAACATGCGTTTGCTTCGAAATCGAAAATGAATATTGTTCCAACACTAGAAACAGCCCCTTGATTGCGCGTCTTGCCTACACCCAAGCGACAGACCCGTTGCTTTAATAGTGATCCCCCAGCACCGCAGAAAAAGCACATTCAAGTGTTACACCGATCAAGTCACAGTCTCGTTCTTGGGCAGCACACAAACACTCAACTTCGCTCGATAGTAATCTGCAACGCCAACGACAAGATACTCGTTGGCCGGCAATTAGGCGAGGATTCCATCCACTCGGCTGTACTCTCGATCGCCAGGGCCCAGACGCTCCCCCGTCTGATAGGCTTCAAGCATCGTATTATAGACATCGATACCCTCTTTCCCTACATCGAGAACTTGGCCGGTTTTAAACCGGCCATTAGCACCGGAAATCGCGTGAAAGACACCGGATAGTTCTCGCTTCACATCAGCATGGCGGCCATCGCCCGATTCGGTTGAAATAGTGATGCACGAATTTTCCAGAATCGATTTACCGTTAGCCTCCTGCGCACCGTCGAGTCTATTTAAAAAGTATGCGACTTCCCGCATTTTCATATGAGCGTGTGCTCGCAGCTGGTCATTTGCTTTCTTGGGATTGAACCGATGCCACCACTCATGGCTGCATCCACCGGACCCACTTTTGTTCAACTCCTTTGCATCATCGAAAGAGTAGACCTGTTTTCCGTTGTACTGGTAATCTCCTGTAACTCGCAGTCGCTCTCCCGCGGCCAAAAAGGTAACAGCTCCGAATCTGGCACGATCCAATTCGATCGCAAGCGCGTACAGGTCAGCCATCAAACGCCACTCATGCACAAGGTCACCGATTTTCATATCGATACCTTCTCCACCTGGATCAGCATGCCCACCATGTGCAAGTTCTGACCTTGGCGGCACTGGAGGTGAATTCGGTCCAGTTTTTTTCATTTCGAACGCTCGCTGCTCAAACTCTCGAATCCGCTCCAAGTGATCAGCAACACGACCTCTGGAAACGCTTCCTAACGGTGAATTTTTCCCGGAGTAATACCGGTACTGTTCCACAACTGAGTCCAGCACGCTTCTCCGCAATCGCTGTTTTCTTTCATCACCAGCATCACCCGTTCCCTCGATCACGCCAAAGACGCGATTAAATAGATCGCGTGGTCGCTCTTGAATGGTCGCCGCAACAGTTCCATCTTCGTTGTAACTATGGACATAACGACTCACCCGACTACGCCGAAAGAACGTCCCTCCTACCAGCGTCGGAACCATTCCCGGCGGCATCCCGTTCGGATGGCAACTTTTGCGAATCACCTGGTCAATCGATGCCCCACCTGCCTTCGCTTCTCCATCTGGCGGCGTTGCGGTAAACGCACCACTAGCACCATCAAAGTGTGCATTGATACCAGATTCATCACACCGCACCTGATCAACATTTCGCATGATCAGCAGTTTGTCACTCAAAGGCTTGAGCGGTTCCAGAACACCTTCAAATCCCTCCGTTTGCAGCGGCGCAGGAATCCCCAAACCAAAAAACACATTGAACGCGCGTACCGGCACTTGCGACTCACCCGCAGCAGAAGCGGGCAGAATCATTTCTTCCAGAAGCGGCAAACCAATCAAAATCCCACCTGCTCCACGGAGCATCGTTCGGCGCTGCATTTGCATCTGTTTCATAGGAATATCAAAATGAAGGAGAGCACGATTGAGAACCACAACTGATGTCAGTACGACACAAATTCAAAGGAGCAGAATCAACGCCGCTACTGAATTGTAACCGACGCGTTGCCAGAACTCACAAGGGGTTTTTTAATGGACCTGACTTCACCGATCAGGCTCCGGTTCGGTTTGAGTGGTGCGAACGAGATCACTGAGAACGATCGCCATGATCAAACTCTGGTAAGTACCGTTGTTCTTTTGTGAATTTTCATGAATTCTTCGCAAGCTGGCAGCATCACTTACGTCCAAAGGCCGCCCCAGCGAGAACTGGCTAACTTTGCGAGCCAAACACTGCTTGACGCGATCACTACTGGCAAGCATATCCATCATTTCTGCTGATGTACGGTAGGCAGTTGGTTTCGCATCCCCCGGAAAAAGAATTTCCCCATCCTGCCGCAATTGATTGCCATGCTCATCCACGACCTGAAAAGCACCGATCCCGTCATAACACTCCAAACCAAATGCCAATGGCTCAAACCTTGCATGACATCCACCACAAGATTCACTTTGAACACGCACTGTCGCAATCGCTCGGTGCGTATTCCCGGGACTGGTTGGAACAGGAGCGATATCGAGCCCCGGCGGTGGATCACCCACTTCACTAAAAAGCAAATCACCCAAGACAAATAATCCACGGGCAACCATCGAGGCATCATCACCACCAATCGTCAAGACACTCGCTTGCGTCAACAATCCACCCCGAGACGGTATATCCGAAAGATCATATCGTCGTTTTCCGGAACCAGCGGCTTTGAGTCCATAGTGTTTTGCGAGTGAAGGTGTCAGATAGGTGAACTGTGCATTTAAGAGATCTGACAGAGGTCGTTTTTGCTCCCAAACCAGATCCATGAAGAAATCGATGGTCTCCTGACGCATATCTTCGGCAAGTGCATCCTGCCAATCTGGAAAACGATTTCTGTCAGGCCTCATGCTGCCGAGCCGATCAAGATTCAGCCATTGAATAATGAACTGTTCAGACTGGGCTCGAGCTTTGGCACTCGTCAGCAACCGGTTCACCTGCTGGCGCAACTGTTCCGGATCGCTTAACTGCCCCGACTCTGCAGCTTTCAACAACACATCATCGGGGGGCGATCCACAAACAATGAAACTGATCCGTGAGGCGAGTTCATAATCCGTCACGGGCCAACGCGATCCATCTCCTAGTTGATTCTCGATGCGATAAAGAAATCTAGGTGATTGCAGCATCGCCTCAAGAATCATTTCCACTGCCTCTTGAAAGTCTCCGCCAGCACTCGCCACAGTGGTGGAAATCCCACGGTACAACACAATCTCTTGCTCCGTCAGCGGTCCACGCAAGACACGCTTACCAAGATCAGAAATCAACTGACGCATATTGTCATCAGTCAGCTTCCTACTCTTGCTGAAACGACGTGCGAACTTCACGACGTCGATTTGTTCAACCACCACTCCAGCCATACGGGCATATGCTTCTACATGTTTCAGATCGACATTCAAATTGTAAGCCGTATTACGAAAACCATCCGCACGCTGATCTTCAGGCAAACCCTTTGCTGCCTCTTTCGACACATCAACACCAAAGATCACCTGAATAGTGGCTACATACTCAGGAATTGTGAGACGCTGCACCCAGTTACCTGACTGTCGAACATGTCGGTAGATTGCAGGGTCCACAAAGTCGACATTCCAAACAGCACCGTCCTCAATCCACTTGCTGACTATCTGCTTTTGTTCTTCAGTAAGAGCAGGGCGATCGTGAGGCATCTCATCCGATTCAATTGACGTCCAAAGCAGGCTGTCGCCGGAACGACCAGCAACGAATGCCTTGCCTGTATCGCCCCCCCGAGAAGCAGATGCTTTTCTCGACAAATCCAATCCCCCCTTCCGTGAAGCCGAATCATGGCATTCAAGACAGTGATTCGACAGCAAAGGAGCGACCTGGGTTTCAAAGAAGTGCGGACGCGCATCAACAGTAACCGCCATTAATCCGCCCGCCCCATCGGCAGGTCCCTTCGCATAGCGATTTCCGACCTCAGCTGCCCCCCACTCGCGACTAAAGACGGCAACCAAGTGCAAATCCCCTAACCAGGCACGATCACCAGAAAATTCATTTCCCAATGCCAATCGGTACTGGTCACTCCAACCGCCAAGGTCACCAGCAACGCGTTCCCGTTGATTCAATCGACCATTGACATAAATACACACATTGCCACTGCGACCACGTGTGTACACAACGTGCGTCAGCTCTTCTTTGAGGCTGCGGCTCTTTGACGCCACAGCTGGAATTCCGTTGGTGGAAGTCTGCGATGTTCGCAACCTGACCTGGAAACTGCTGCCGTCCTGCCCGACAGTAAAATTCCGTGACCCTGAATCTTTTGACAAAGTCACAATTCGAGCTGGTCCATCCTGTTGCAGGGTATGTGGTCGCAACCAAACCTCGATCGTGATTGCCCCTGTCTTTTGAATCGCTTTGACAAGTCGCTTCGGCGCGATCTTACTAGCGATTTTGGTTGATCCACGAATCGCCAGCACACCATCACGCAGTTCCACCTGACTCATGTCCTCAATTTGCAGATCTACCGCAGGGAGCTTACCTGAAACATCAGGAATCTGATTACCACGTGCATTGCGAAAGTCGTAAAGAACCTGCAGGCTTTTTGCCAAACCGGAATCTTGCACAACCAAATCGTCCTGCGCATTCACCTGAACTGCCCCCGCAAGAGCGCAAGAAACAAGTGTGACAACAGCAAAAGGCAAGCGGTTACTGTAATTGATGTTCAAAACTTAGATTCCAATATCGATGGGCTCAACAGCACATGTCCCCAACAACACACCGCGTCCTTTTACTGGTACGCGGCAGCATCGTGATTCCGCAATAAGCTAGTCTAACCGACTGCAGCCTACACCGCGAAGCGCCACCCAGTACCGCCGGCAACAGAATCCATGTACACCCTGATCGTGATACAAAATCAACATCCGCTTGACCGGGTGCATCACAGATTTACATACAATCAACTTAGTCGGGCCTGTTCATGTACCCTAAATGTGCACGGCCACGTCAGTCATCTACGGACCACGATCGAAACAGCCACCTCGATCCCCTTCCAACTCCACTGAGCCCCGCTTGGTATCAATCATTACTAAGGAAAAACCATGCCCTTCATTGACATCAAATCCATGCCCGCCACCGAGGTGTGCCCTGGGTGTCGCTTGCGGACACCGCACGGAAAAAATCTGATGCTGTCGTACTTGGAAATGGACGCAGGTGCGGTAATCCCACTTCATGACCACACACAAGAGCAGGGCGGCATCTTACTCGAGGGCAAACTGAAACTCACCATTGGCAGTGAGACACAAACCTTGGAACCGGGGGCGATGTTCCTGATTCCAGCTAACGTGCCCCATCAAGCCGTTGCCCTCGATGGCCCTGCTGTTGTGCTCGATGCGTTCAGTCCGATTCGAGAAGACTACGCTGAGCTGATGAAAACCAGCAAACCCGCCGAGTGAATGGCACAGTCAAGCACAAAAGTCCCCTCTTCACTGGCAGCAGCGGTGATGCAGTAACCACGACCTAGCAATTCAATTATTCGACTCGCACTCACCCAATCGCCTCGGTGCGAAACATCTTTTCACAGCTTTGAATCGTCCCAAAATCGAGCTAATAGAAAAAGAATCACTCAGGGCTCTGCAGGTGAGAAAGACCCGCGGCAAAAATTTGAATGGGCTATAATCTGAAGACCTCGCCTCCCTTGGTAGTGACCAACGTGAACCGCCCCCACCCCATTTCGTTTTGCATCGCAGCTGCGTTTAGCTGTTATTGGATTGCCAGCGTTCATTCACAAGAACCGGCTGAACCCCAATCAAAAGCGGCCCCCATCGACTACCTGTCGCAGGTAAAGCCACTACTGGCAGAGAAATGTTATTCGTGCCACGGAACACTCAAGCAGGAATCGGAACTCCGTCTTGAAACGGTTGACTTGATGCGAACCGGCGGTGACAGCGGTCCTGCCGTCCAACCGGGGAAATCTGCAGACAGTTTGTTATTGCAACGCATAAGCAGTCGAGATGCCGATCAAATGCCGCCCCGCGGTGAGGGATCTCCTCTCAAGCCCGACCAAGTCCGGGTAATAAAAAAATGGATTGAAGAGGGCTGCAATGCTCCTGCCGAAACTGCTCTCGAGAAACCCACAGATCACTGGGCATTTCAAAAGCTTGTGATTTCAAAGTCTCAACCAAGCGCAGCTCAGACAGCGCCGAGATCCCCTGCTTCACTGCGTACAACAGCCACAGGGATACCACCAGACAATCCCATCGATGTACTGCTATCCCAAAAACAGAATGAAGCGAAACTCACGACCGTGCCACCAGCGTCGAGGTCAACGCTGATTCGCCGCCTATACCTCGATCTGATTGGCCTCCCACCGACTCAGGATCAGATGGATGACAACCGACCGACCGCGGAAATCATCGACGAACTCCTCACAAGCCCACAACATGGTGAACGGTGGGCACGGCACTGGATGGACATTTGGAGATACAGCGACTGGTATGGCCTAGGAAAACAACTGCGGAACAGCCAAAAACATCTCTGGCACTGGCGAGACTGGATCATCAACTCACTGAACAAAGACAAAGGTTATGACCGCATGATCGTTGAGATGCTGGCTGGGGATGAATCAGATCCAACGGACATAGAATCAATCACTGGCACTGGGTTCCTCGCGCGGAATTACTACCTTTTCAATCGGACCACATGGCTCGACAGCACGATCGAACACACCAGCAAAGCTTTTCTCGGCCTCACGATGAATTGCGCGAAGTGCCATGACCATAAGTACGACCCCATCACCCAGATAGACTACTACCGTCTTCGCGCAATCTTTGAGCCACACCAAGTCAGACTCGACCCGGTGCCGGGAGAAACGGACTTTGATAAAGCTGGCCTACCTCGCGTCTTTGACGACCACATCAACGAGGCCACCTACCTTCACCAGCGCGGCGACCCCAAATCGCCTGACAAAACGAAGCCGATTGAACCTGGAGTGCCAGCAATCCTGGCGGGCTTCGAACACAAAATCACACCGATAAAGCTGCCACGTCATGCGTACTCACCCGGCACGAGACCCTATGTGATCAAGGCTCACCTATCCAAGGTGAGATCCGAACTCAAAGCGATCGACAAACGACGTACCGAAGCCGAGCGGCAACGCGATGAATTAGCCACCCAGGCCTCAACAGCGGAGTCGCAAGTTCCTGAAAACTTCGAATTCAACGATGACTTCACAACACTTGACTTGAAAAATTGGCGACTTTTTGGAGATGGCTGGAAGCATCGCGACGGCAATCTAAGCCAGACCAAATCAAATCGCGAACCCAACTCGGCACGACTGCTCATTACTCCACCGCGTGATTTCGAATTGCGCTGCAACTACACGACTACGGGCGGAAACACTTACAAATCCGTCACCATCCGTTTCGATCAATCTCACCATTCCGGATACGCGAACTACGTCTACACGAGCGCGCATGCCCCTGCCCCCAAAGTACAAGTTGCGTACGAACGTAACGATCAAGTTACGTACCCCGCCGAGGGGCGAAAAGCAGTGCCGATTGCGGTGGGGCAAGCTCATGAACTTCGTTTCGCAGTACGGGGAACTCTGGTAAACGTATGGCTGGATGGCAATTTCATGACCGCTTACCGGTATCCGAATAGACGAGATGGTTTTATCAGCCTCTCAGGATTTGAAGCAACAGTTGATTTTGATTCGATCAGCGTCAAGAGCCTCAGCGCTGACGTTCAACTGAAAAAAGCAAACAACAAAAACGTCATCACCGTCAACGAAGCCGACCAAGCGATCAACATTGCGAATGCCCAATACACGGCAACTATCGCACACGAAACAATGCTCGTAGCAATGCTCGAATCAGTTCAAGCAGAGGAGCGAGATGAGCGATCCACGACCGACCTCGAAATACTCGCACACATTGCTGGGGAACGACAAGCAGAATGGAAGATCGCATCACTAAAACACGACGCAACGCTGAAAGCTTCAAATACAAAAGATCTCGCAGCCATCACGCAGTCCATAAAACAGGCCGAAGACAAGCTAAAACAAATCAAAAAATCACCGACCAGCTTCGCTCCAATCAAAGGCTCGCTCAAAGCCCTTGAATCACCTGCGGACAAGGAAGAGCAATACCCTGCAACCTACTCCAATGTCAGCACAGGACGCCGACTCGCATTTGCGAAATGGATCATTTCTGACCGCAACCCCCTTACAGCACGAGTCGCTGTAAACCATGTCTGGATGAGGCACTTTGGCCAACCTCTGGTTGATTCCACGTTCGACTTTGGACTGCGAGCACCAAGGCCTCTTCACAAAGATCTCCTTGACTTATTGGCCGTTGAATTCATTAATTCAGGATGGAGTTTTCGCCACCTGCACCGACTCATCGTCTCCTCAAAAACCTACGCTCTAAGTGCATCAACAAGTGCGGCGACACCCACAAACCTAGCCAACGATCCCACCAACCGATTTTTGTGGAGAATGAATTCACGCCGAATGGAATCGCAGGTCATCCGAGACAGCCTTCTACTACTGGCAGGGGAACTCGAGACCAAGATGGCAGGACCATCCATCACCCCCGGACCAGAAGCCAGACGCAGAAGTGTTTACTTCCAACACTCGCGAGACCAGAAAAACAGCTTTCTTGAGATGTTTGACAACGCAGACATCCTGCAATGCTACCGCCGCTCTGAGAGCATCGTTCCACAACAAGCTTTGGCACTTTCCAACAGCCGTCTATCCATCGACATGTCGGCCCGCATCGCAGATCAAATTCACCAGCGAATAAAATCACCCGATACGAGTAAGTTTATCAACGCAACATTTTCTTTGATATTAGCGCGGTCACCCTCTGACATAGAAAAGCAGGAATGCGAGCACTACTTTGAAGAGATGGAAAAACTTACAGAAGTAACAAGTGCACAGCAAATACGATCCCGATTTGTGCAGTCAATCCTTAACCACAACGATTTCATTACCATTCGCTAGTCACTGACACTACGGATTCGTAAACGCGTCAGTTACAAGCATGCACCAGCACATGAAAAGACAAATCGCCCCAACCGAAAAAACCGTAAACCTGCAGCACCGCAGATCGTTCCTGCGCACTGCAACAGGGCTTGGGGGAATAGCTCTGCAAGCGATGCTTGCGAAGGACAATGCAGCCAGTGAAGCCGTGAAGAAAGCCACCCCCGATGGCCAACCACACTTTGCCCCCCGAGCAAAAAACATAATTTGGCTGTTCATGCGAGGCGGGGTCAGTCACATGGAAAGCTTCGACCCAAAGCCAAGCCTGACAAAGTTAGCGGGCAAGAGCATTTCTGAAACACCGTTTGCTGACGTGCAGTCACCCGAAAAGTTGAATAAAGTTCGTGTCGTTGTGGTCAACGATGCAAATGGCCAACAGCGAAACAAAATATATCCTCTGCAAGTCGGGTTTAAGAAATACGGTGACAGTGGAATTGAGGTCAGTGACTGGTTCCCCCACATCGGGTCACGAATTGATGACATTTCAGTAATTCGATCGATGTGGACGACCGACGACAACCACGGTGCGCAGGTTCAATTTCATTCAGGCCGGCACATGTTGGACCCGCGTGTTCCGACGATCGGTGCATGGGTCAACTATGGGCTTGGATCTCTCAATGAAAACCTGCCGCAATTTATCAGCATGGGGCCACGGTTCTTTGATCGAAGCGATGGGCATTACCTTGGCCCCGCATACGACGCAATCAAACTCAAAGTCGATCCCAAGAATCCGCTGGAGTTCGCAAAACCAGAAGGCAGCGTCAGTCGCGCCGAGCAACAACTTGGTTTTGGGTTAGTAAACAAACTGAACAAACTAAGCGGCAGTGATTATCCTGGCGACCCTGCACTCGATGCACGCATCAAGTCTTATGAACTCGCGTTTCGCATGCAAACCGCAGTTCCGAATATCATCCGGTTTGACCAAGAGACAGCTTCGACGCGCCGCCTGTATGGCCTGGATCAAAAGGAGACACGAGCGTTCGGAGAACAGTTATTAGCAGCGCGCCGTTTCGCAGAGAATGGCGTACGTTTCATCCAAATCATGCACGGGGATGGAGCAGCAGGAGCGTGGGACCAACATTCCAATCTGAAGGCGAAACATTCAGAACTGGCAATGCAAGTTGACCGTCCCATCGCCGGCCTTTTGCAAGACCTGAAACAACGTGGCATGCTGGATGAAACATTAGTTGTCTTCGCCACTGAGTTTGGACGAACACCGGGTTCGCAAAGTTCCAACGGTCGTGACCACCATCCTCATGGATTCAGTGTTTGGATGGCTGGTGGCGGAATTCAAGGGGGCCTCACCCACGGCAGCACTGATGAAATCGGCTTCCACGCGGTGGAATCCCCTCATTACGTCACAGATATCCACGCAACCCTACTGCATCAATTGGGATTACATTCCCATCAGCTTCATGCAGCTGGACACCAGAGACTTGAACAGGACATTGGGCACGTAATTCACGACATCCTGAGCTGATTTCCAAGCATTTACCAAGTCACGTAATTCGTTCCGAAACCTATGGTCACGCAAGTGGTTGGTAACGAGTAGACTAAATGCATTAGTTCAGCAAGAACCTTTACTCGAAATTGTGCACTTGGCTGTCAGTGAATCGACCGCACTACGTTACCAGCAGTCCGATCCGGACGTGCGATTGATGTTGCGCGTACGTGATGACGATGCAAGTGCATTTGCTGAACTGATGCAGCGTTACGAAGGCAGGCTTGTCAGATTGATGCACACGATTGGCCCCCGGCATGATCTGGCAGAGGATCTGGCGCAGGAAACATTCATGAGGGTTTTCAGGGCGCGAAAAACCTATGAACCCGGGGCGAAATTTTCAACATGGTTATTCACCATTGCGGGCAACGTTGCCCGCAACGCTGCCAGATCGCTCGGCAGACGAAAAGAAGTCAGTGAAGTCGATGCTCCCAGAGCGGACGATTCACCCAGCGGTCCACAACTGTTGGCCGCCACTGCCCTGGAATCAAGTGGCATGATGCCCACAAGAATGGTCGAAGGTGACGAGCGAGCAAGCGTGGTTCGCGCGGCGGTTTCGGCACTCAGCGAGCGTCAGCGAATGGCACTCATGCTCTCTCGCTTTGAAAACATGAGCTACTTGGAAATTGCTGAAACAATGGAACTGACCACCAAGGCAGTCAAGTCGTTATTGAGTCGTGCCAGAGTCAACCTGAAAGAACTTCTGCAACCCTATATCGAAGCTGGACTGATTAACAGCGAGATTGAAAAAGCAGATTTCGAACGTGCAAAGGGAAAAGAGTGATGAGCGCATCTACCATCTCGGACAATGCTCCACTTGATCCTGATGATGAATTACTGGTCGCCTACCTCGATGGTGAACTTCAGCGTCAGGAACAGTCCAATCTTGAAGACAGGTTGCTGACAAATGAACACTTGAGATCGCGACTTCAGCAATTGCAAACTGGCTGGGACCTGCTTGAAGATCTGCCCGGATCGTCTCCCAGCATGAAACTTGTTGAATCTACTCTTGAGCTCGTCGTTGCTGACATTCTCAAAGACCAACCGGTCGCGGAAAAAAAACGTAGACGATGGCACCTACCGGTCGGCCTGACTCTGCTCTGCCTCATCTTTGGTATCGCGTTCTACTCCATCGAAAGCACACTGAGATCCAAAGCCTACCAAAAGGAATTAGAGGACCTTGTCATTGCCGGAAATTTAAATGGCTACAACTACGGTGGCGATCTCAAATTGATGCGTGAACTCTCGGCCGACAAGAGTTGGGCACAGATGGTTTCCGCTTCCAAGGAAATAGGCGACATTAGGGTCGACAATGCCATCGACCAATTGACCGAAGCCCCCGCAGCAGAACGGGAGCTCGCATTGGAAGCGATGAATATCGAGCAAATGGATCAACTCAATTCGCGTTGGGACCAATTCAGCCGACTGAATCAGATTGACCAAAGCCGCATCCGCAAGACAGCTGAAAGCGTTGCCGCACAGCCTGATTCTCAACTTCTGCTGGAGACAATGCAAGTTTATGCGATTTGGCGACAAACGCTTCCGACCGACCTACGCGACCAAATCGAGTCAAGTGAACCCACCGAACGACGAGCAGCCATAAAACAAGCGATCGACCGAACGTACTTCTCCATTTCAAGACGCTCAAGCATGCGATTGAATGACGAGACTACTGACTGGATCATTTTCTCGCTGGGAGTGATACTCCAGGAAAGACTTGACAAGGGTGACAATGTCACGAAAGCTTTTTACGAGGACTTGCGTTCACTGACGAATGTGTTTCGAACCGCTGACGAAGCAAAACAAGCGACCATGGCAACGATGGTAATTGGTGGAACACGCTCAAAAAGCCCGACCATAACCGAGCAAAGTAAAACAGAGAGACCCCCGAAATCCGGTGATTCCAAACGCCGGTTGCCCTCGTCACGATTCTTCTCTCGCCTCGAACGGCCAGCCCCGCTAAGCCGAGAAGAATTGGAGACAATCAAACTTCCATTACCGGACGATGCTCTTGAAATGCTGGAAGTCGTTTCGATGGGAAACCCACTCGCTGAACTTGTGACGCTGCGTGTCTGGTGCGAGGAATCACTTAGACGAAAGTTCATGCAGCGTTTCGAGGACAACCTGAGCCTCGAAGAACGCTACAACGAACTACCCTCTGAACGTCGAGACCGGATTGATCTTTTGCCGCCCGAGGATTTCCTGCGAGAAATGTCCAAGCCAAGTCGATCACCTCGGTAAAGCAGCATCACAACTAACCAACCTTGAGTTCATTTGTCAATGCAGCAGTAGTGCCGACACTTCTTTTCGTGCCTGATAAAACCTTCTTGTATGACAGCGATTGTATTGCTTCGAAAGATTAGAGAATTTTCTTCACCATGAAAGCAGCTTACATTGAGAAAACGGGTGCGCCCGAAATCATTAAGATTGACGACATCGAAGCAGAAACGCCGAGGGACGGGGAAGTACGCATTCGAGTGCACGCGGTATCCGTCAATCCAATCGACACTTACATCCGCAGCGGCGCAGTTGCATCCGAGATCCATCATCGGTACATCCTCGGCTGCGATGCTTCAGGGATCATCGAATCGGTTGGAGAAGGAGTACAAAACTTCAAAGCGGGGGATCGCGTCTGGTGCACAAACCAAGGATTGCAAGGCCGCCAGGGAACGTTTGCTGAACTCATCTGCATTGACGAAAACTGGTGCTACCGTCTCCCCGACGAAGTCAGCTTCGAAACAGCGGCAGCATGTGCACTGGTGGGTATGACTGCTCATCTTGGGCTCTTTCGTGAAGCGCGACTGCAGCCAGGGGAAACAGTGCTCTGCATCGGAGGTACCGGAGGTGTCGGGTCCATGGTCGTCCAGATGGGCAAAGCATGTGGTGCAATCGTAATAGCAACAGCAGGCACGGAAAAGAAACACCGCCGGTTGCTGGAACTCGGAGCCGACGTGGCAATCAACTACAACAAAAGCTCCATCGAAGGCTCCGTGCTGGAAGCGGCACCCAAGGGAGTCAACGTATTCTGGGAAACCCGACGGGAGCCCAACTTTGATCAGGCGATTGAGATACTGGGAGAACGCGGTCGTATGGTACTGATGGCAGGACGAGACGCCAGGCCAGTCTTTCCGGTGGGTCCATTTTACGTCAAAGAGTGCTCTTTGCACGGTTTCGTAATGTTCAAGGCAACCGCCCTTGAAATGAAAACCGCCGCTGAAGAAATCAATCGCTGGATGGCAAACGGAAAACTTCAAGCCAACATTTCGCTTCAATTACCCCTGACCCAAGTTGCCGAAGCCCACCGGCAACAGGAAGCTGCAACCCTGCGTGGTGAAGGCAGTCTGTGCGGAAAAATTGTCCTGACGCTCGGCCCTGAAAACTAGCATTGGAAATCAAAAGAGCACAGGGCAAAAACACAAGGGCACGCAGGAACAGCCCGTGTACAGATCATCAACCAACGAAGGCTGAGTCTGTCAGGCGATCAACTCTTGAATGACTTCGCCGCCAAACTGCGACAGTTGCTTGTAGCGACCACCATGGAAATAGGTGAGTTTGTTGTCATTGAGTCCCATCAAGTGCAATAACGTGACATGCAAATCACGAATGGGATGAACACACTCAACGGCTTCTGCACCAACTTCATCAGTGGCCCCTACGATGGTTCCTTTTCTGGTACCACCACCGGCCATCCACATATTCATTGCATCTGCATTGTGCCCTCGCCCAAGTGATGTGACGCCACCGCGATAATTGTTGTCTGGCGTCCGTCCAAACTCACCCGTCCAGACGACCAACGTGTCTTCCAACAGGCCACACCGTTTAAGATCCATGATCAATGCTGCGATTGGTTTATCAACGCTCGCAATACGTGAAGAGTGTCCACGTTGCAAGTAATCGTGACTATCCCAACCGCCTGAAAAAATCTGCACGAAGCGCACGCCTTTTTCAACCAGTTTACGGGCCATCAGACACTGTCGCCCAAAAGGCTCAGTGACAGGGTTATCCAATCCATACATCTGCTTCGTCTGCTCGGTCTCTGTTTTCAGATCCACAATATCTGGAACAGCCGTCTGCATCCGATAAGCAAGTTCGTAACTTTCCATTCTGGCAGCAAGCACATCATGCTGTTTATGCCGTTCAAGATGCTCGTTATTGAGTTTCGCTAGTTCATCCAAGGCTCTTCGTTGGTGTTCTCGTGTCCGAAAAGAGGGTGGTTGCAAATCCAGAATAGGAGCACCTTTGCTTCTCAGCCTCGTTCCTTGGTAATACGCTGGCAAAAAGCCGTTGGACCAATTCGTTGAACCTGCCTGTGGCAAGGCCAATTCAGTCATCACAACAAAGCCAGGCAGATTTTGATTCTCGCTTCCCAGACCATAGCCTACCCATGATCCCAGAGACGGATCCTGCCCCAAACGACTGCCCGTATTCATGTGCAAAAGGGCTTCTGGATGGTTCAAAGACTCTGCTTGGCAACCGCGATAAACGCACAATTCATCTGCCACTTCTTTATTTGCCAGATGAACAAATTGGTCACACATATCGATTCCCGAGTCGCCCACCTTCCGACTTTCAAAGGGGCTGCCGACATAGAACCTCTTGCCTGTTGCGAGCCCTGTTGTTCGCTTGGACTCGGTCACATTCAATCGGCTCAACTCTGGCTTTGGATCAAAGGTATCAATATGACTGGGGCCCCCTTCCATGAAAAGCATGATGACTGCTTTGGCCCGAGCAGGGTGCATTGGCTGCTTGGGAGCAAGCGGCCCGGTCTCCGTCTGTGCCTGCACATCCTGAGCCAGAAGATCAGTCAGAGCTACAGCACCCAAAGAGGCACCTAACCCATATAAAAAGTCTCGACGGTTGGAATTATCCATTGAGCACACGCTTCAAATCGCGAGGAAGTTCTGAAAACATCAGTAAACGTAGACAAACTCATTCGAGTTGAACAACAACATGCCGAGGTCAGCTAACGCTCGGGTTTCTGCCGAAACAGCAGCTGATTTGGCGTCCGGCACATAGTCTTCGAACACAGGCAAAATCTCATCGAAGTCAAAGGTTTCGCCGGTAAATTCTTCAACCAATGACCGAGTAACACTGGTGGGATAAACCTTGGGTTCAGGCTTGTGCTTTCTGTGATACACCACCATCTCCTGTACATAAGTAACCAACGACTGCAGTTCCCGGGTATCGGGATCCCGACCATGGGCAAGCTGAAAAGCATTCTTGACCTGTTGTTTCGTATCTTTGTGCTGGGCAAGCAGTCGCTGTGCAAATGCAATCGACCGGTCTGTCATGACATCACTATTCATTAACGTGAAAGCCTGGGGTGAAACTGCAGCAACATCCCGTGCTTCACATGACTCATTGGGATTGGGCAAATTCATGACCTCCATGAAAGGATCTGCCTGCCCGCGAACGCGGTAGGAGTAGACCGAGCGTCGATTACGTTCCCCTGGAGTTCGCGATGGTTGGTAGGCTGGCGCGATCGAAAACTGAATCATCCGAGGTTCTAAGGCAACCTCAAGATTGATCTCAGGCATGATCGGCACCCCACCCATTTCGGGATTCAATTCTCCCGTCACCAACAGAATTGCATCTCGCAGTTCCTCGGCGGTCAGACGTCGCGGCCGAAAACTCGCCAACAACTTTCCGGTCGGATCCACCGTACTCAGAAGCGAAGGCTCTGGGTGCGCACTCGACCGACGATAAGCTTTGGACATCACGATCAAACGGTGCAGTGGCTTTGAGCGACCGCCATTCATCAGGAATTGTTGGGCAAGCCAATCAAGCAACTCAGGATGACTCGGCTGATCTCCCTTCGCACCAAAATTATTTGCCGTACCGACAATTCCCGTCCCGAAATGATGCTGCCAGATCCTATTTACAAAGGACCTCGTCGACAGCGGGTTTTTCTTATCAGCAATCCATTTTGCAAGAGCCAAACGGCGTCCCTCAACTTTTTCACCAATCGCAAACGGATCCTGATCAGTTCCATCTTGTGCAGCAACACCGCATGCGCTCAGTACCCCGGGCGCAACCATTGGTCCCACGGCCTGCTGGTCTCCCCCCGTGAAGATACTGGAAGTCGGCTTCCAGTTGGCATTCATTTTCCCGGGCTTCCGAAGCTTCCTCCCATTCTGATTTTGATCAGGACCATTGAAAACACTTTGCACCAAAGGCTGATACCGTTCTTTCCGACGTTCCCAAATCCAAACGTCCTGTTCTCTCACCTTCAGGCGACCTTTCTCCATTTCGCTCAGGCCAACATGACGAGGAGGTTTCATATCTTCGGGGTCTTTGCGTCTTGCGTTTACACCTTTGTAAGGCAAATCATGTCGCTGATACCACTCTTTCGCTGCGGCCTCCTGTTTATCGATCAAGGCCTGACGCTTTCCATCAGCAAATGCATAAAGTCGATCAACCAGTTTCTGCCCCGACTGAAAACCTGCGGTATTCTCTTCAGGTAGAAACTCAGCTGGCATCTCCGCTGGCTGAGTACCAGACAACGCGGCATAAAAACGGTAGTAATCTCGCGTAGGGAGCGGGTCAAACTTATGGTCGTGACATTTACAACACCGCATGGGAATTGAAAGGAAAGACTGCCCGATACTATGAACGACATCATCTCTGTAAAGCTGCCGTGCTTCATCCTGCGGAATCATGGCTGTTCCCCAGGGTCCCATCCTCAAGAAACTTGTCGCGATCATCGATTCTGGATCTTCTGGCCGAAACTCATCACCTGCAAGTTGCTGCAGCACGAACTCTTCGTACGGCTTATCTTCATTGAAAGCTCGAATTACATAATCACGATACCGCCACGCATTGGATCGCTCGTAATCATTCGAAAACCCTGCCGTGTCGGCATACCGCACCACATCAAGCCAGTGCTGTGCCCAGCGTTCCCCGTACTGAGGACTTGCCAAGAGCCGATCTACCAAGTCACTCCACGCGAGTTCTGAATCAGCATTCCACTCGTTCAAAAACCGACGAATTTCATTTACAGTTGGCGGCAATCCTGTCAAATCGAATGTCACACGACGGATAAGTTCACGAGGTGTCGCCTGTGGTGCAGTCGAGAGATTCGCATCACTCAGACGTACGTCGATGAACCCGTCAATCGAATCAAACTTGAATCCCTGACGCAGTGGCTGAAATGCCCATACATCGCGTTCGTCATAACGACGATAGGTCCAAGAGTCTGAGATTCCGCCGCTGGTTATCACGAGGACACCATCTTCATTCTCAGGAACAGAGCGTTCTGCTGCGAGTATTTGTTGCTGCCGTTTTACATTTGGCCATGGCGCACCAGCAGCAACCCAGCGTTCGATGACGGTAACCTGCTCAGCGGTCAGACGATCGTTTTCTTTAGGCGGCATTTCCAAACCATCCCACCGGACAGCCTGGATCAATGGACTGCCATCAAGATCGCCGAGAATCAATCCAGGTTCTCCTGACTCTCCTCCCGCTAACAATGCCTCTCGTGTGCGAACATCAAAATCACCCTTGATGTCATCAGCCACCGCGCCATGACACCCAAGGCACTTCGACTTCAGTAATGGCAACACTTTCAGAGTGAAGTGTTGTTCATGGTTTGCAGTGGATTCAGTCACTGCATCAGACTTGTCCGCTTGGTGATTCACCTGCGATTGCGCCTGCAATTGGCTCTGGCCGAGGCAACTGAGAACAATGAGTCCAACCAACGCAGGAAGCACTTTAAAAAAGCAGGTCAAGTTCATACCAAGCAGTAGGTTTTCGAGTAATGAAGGTTAATTTTGCACATCGACTTATGTGCGAAAATTCCAGAGGCCATCAAGGGCTTCCCTGGATGAACAAATCCCGGACTTCATCGGGCTTCAGTGCATCGCGGAACAGCACAAACTCATCCATACTGCCATTGAGATTGCGTATCGCAAAATCCGCCTCAGGTCGGGTCGGCGACGACCAATTACCAATGGTCGCTTTTCCGACGCATGTTTGTTTCACAAATAGCTCATCCGGTATTCGTTCTTCGCACATTTTCTCACCATTGAGGAAATGAGTCGTCGTCATTGTCTCAACATCGTAGGTGGTAGCCAGATGCAACCAACGTCCACTCAAGGATGCATCCCAAAATGGCGGTGACAGCACCTTGTGATGCCCTTTGCCCCGACCTTCACCAAGCCGGACAGAAAAGAACAATTGCCCAGTATCCAGAATCTGCCAGTGTGGCTCACCTCGCTGATAGTTATCGGTAAGAAATAACGAACTGTACCAACGATCGAGACTATCAATTTTTACCCAGCAGGCAAAAGTAAGCGACCCAAATTCCCCGGGAATATTTACCCGAACACGGTCACCTGGCCTCTTGAATTCAATGCCACTTTTCTGTGGCCACCGACCAACCACGCGTTTAGCACCAACAATGGCACCGTCAAGATCACGATTTTCAGGAACCACCGAACTTGCAAGTTTTCGTTTCCAGGACCGATCCTGCTCCATGGAATAATACGTGATCACGCGAGGATCCCTCCGCAATTTCATGGAATGCTCAAGCCAACGCTGATAACGACTCTGCTTCTGACTCCGAACTCGGTCATCAAGTCCTTCAAGGCCTAAAAACATATTTGGTGTCAACTCAGCGTCCTCAAGCACACCATTGACTGCACGAGTAACAGCTTTACCGGCTGTTACCAACCGTTGCTCGCCATTGGAATGATACAACTCCACCTCCCCATCAAAGACTTGCACATCAGCCTCGCCTTCATTGACCGCGACCCCGAACTCCGTTCCCAAATCCACCACTTTGAGTTCTTCGGCATGAATTTGAAATCCCCTCGCTGCTGGTGGCACCTGTGCCCGCAGTCGCCCCGACTGCAAGCGTGCAACAGTTGAGGATTCCAGCACCAGCCTTGAAGGCCCTTCAAGAATGACAGTGGCACCACAAAAGAATTCAATTTGCGCCACGCCACTTTCCAGCCCAACCACACCTACAGGCAGAGCGTCTCCCACCATGAACGGTTTCTCCGATGGCTGCCACGTGACGTCAACCAACCGAGTCACCAAAGCAATGCCAACGGAGGTGGCTTCCTGTTTCTCAGGTAGTGCGGTATTTGCGGCAGTTCGATCCGACCCAGCAGACTGCAGTCGCGACTCGACAATCAGCCAACGCCCCAAGACAACACACAACAGAATCGACGCAGCGAAGACGAACAAAAGACTTGCGTTACGACGAATCGACCCACGAGTTACATTTCCAGAGCCTTGTGTTATTTGAATTTTTCCAGCCTTGCCATCCACTGGCTGATTCGCCGGGAACTTGGCCCCATCACTTACAGGAAAAAGCACTGCATCTTCTTCACCTTCGTTAATGGCGAGGGAAGATATCCCGGCATCCCCATCCAGCCGAATAATAGCACCGAAGAACTGCCGCTTAACATAAGCTTTCCGCACATCCGAATTTACGTGCAGCAACTTTCTCAATCTTGTGATCCCGGCTGCATTGAGAGTCCCATCTTCCCAGTCGAAGAGGAGCCGTTCAAATTCATCAATTTCCGATGATGCCAACTTTAATCCTCCAGCATTTTACGATGCATACAATCAGCCAAGGCACGACGCAATCGCAACAGTGCAACCTTAACCGCATCTGCCTGACGTCCCATCGCACTAGCAATCTCAGCAATGGTCATGGAACGATAATATCGCGACTTGATCATCTCAATCTTCTCCCGCGGCAAGTCACTCATGCATTGCCGTAGTGCGATCCGCATGCTCTCAAGTTGGTCGACCTGCTGTTCGATTTCCTCCGACAACGCGGCTACCAACTCGGAATCAAGCAAGCACTTATCTCGACCTTGATCGCGAACGTGCGCCAGAACTTGAAATCTGGCTATCGCCAGAGCCCACGGCATGAAGGGCGCACCTTCACGAAACTCGTCTTTCTTTCGCCACAGCGCAAGGTTTGTCTCTTGCACCACGTCCATCGCTCGGGAATGCTCTCCGAGCATGGAATAGATATACCCGAACATCCGCCCCTGACATTCAGCCAATTGCTGGACAAAAACTTCGGTCTGTTCTGTTTCGCTCATGTAATCTCCACGTAGTAGGAGTTACCAGACCAACCGCATAAGTTACGCAAAAAGTTTAAAATATCGCGAAAATGCAGCCAGACACTGAAAAACCAGCTTAAAAAACGCCATTCCCACTGAGCTGACATGCCGCACATCTAACCAAGGGTAAACCATGACTGCAATACTGCGAGAACGGCCTTAAGCCGACTCAAGCACCACAGCGATCGCATTTCCTGCAGATGTGTGCGAGAGGCACAGCACATGATTCAGTGACATTGTTTGAGGCGCGTCACGAAATCCGACGTTTGTCTTCGTTGTCGCACATTGCACTGTTGGTGGCACCTGCCGTTTCATTAGCGCCAAGGCTCCCGCCACAAGATCGACCATTCCACTGGCAGCACCACTATGCCCAAGCGATGCAATGGTAGCGACAACGGGCGAGTCAGGCACAACCTCTTCGAGTGCCGTACGCTCAGCCAAATCGATGACTGGATCTCCCATTCCATGACAGACAACCAAACCGACCTGCGAAGCTTCTACCCCCGCATCAGCCAAAGCCGTCATCATCGAACGTTTCATTGCCTCTGCTGAGCCCCTACTGTGTGGCACAGGCTTCGATGACCGTTGAGCGTTTCGCATCCCACCCGATGCAATGAAGCAAGATGCGTAAGAAGCAATTCGTGCCAAGGCAACGGCACCCCGATTCTCTGCATGCTCGCGTGTTTCAAGCACAAGTGCGGCCGCTGCTTCTCCACCGACAACTCCTTGCGATTCTGGATCGTGCGGTCGCGAACTGAACTCCACCGGATCAGCCACGGAAGCCAACGGCAAATCGGCTCGATAATTCATGCGAGTTGTGTTGATACGAGTACCAGTTGCGCCCGCGATCATCATCTTGGCGGTACCACGCTCAATACAGGAAATGGACTCGACCACTGCGGCCATGCCTGAAACGTCACCAAGCACGATTGTATTATTTGGGCCGTGGGCATTGATCGAAATACCGACATGGCACGCGGGCATATTGGGCAAATGTTTCAACATCCACAAAGGTGTCACTTTTTTCATCGCAGCCCCACCGAACATGGCGGGATCAAAGTTTCCATCCTCGGTCACACTTGCTTTGATGGCATCCTCCATATCCAGAGGCGAACCATAAAACATCTCACTGCCAAAGACCGTTCCCACATCGGCAGACTGGAGATCACCGGTATCACTCAACGGCAACAACTCGTTGAGTCCTGATTGCTCAATTGCCAAGTGAGATGCTGCGAACGCGGTCTGAATTTCGCGGCACATGACTTTGAGCGATTTTCGCGGCCGTACATATTGCTTGGGCTCGAAATCGACGATGGGTCCACCGATCCAATGCCCTGTCAACGGATCCGAAGAAGATGGCACAGCACAACCATCAGTACGGTTTGCCAGAGACTTGATCCCGGAACGTTTCTGCAACAATCCATCAAAGAACGCCTCCCCTCCTATGCCTATAGAAGACACCACTCCCAATCCGGTGATAACAACGTTGCTGCGGGGCATTGTGAGGATGAAGCAAAGAAGTGACGGGGCGAAAACACAAAGTATGATTCGCAGACGCAATATTGGATAGGCAATGAACCACAAATCATGACGATAGTGGCATCAATCTTCCAGCAGCGACCGGTCGTACAGGCGATGCACCTTGGTTCGAGTCGCACCTCCTCGCTCGATTGTGCCGCGAGATAGCTGGTTGCTCTCCAACACCCACGAAAACTCGCCAATCTGGATCCCAAAAGCGATCGCATCGGGCAAAACTCGCGCGAGCGTAACTAGCCCCAGCCCCCATTTCTGGTATTCAGGTAATACATTCGTGCTGATCATGCGGACCCGATCAATCGAACGTTTTTTCGTCTTGATGTGAAACCAACCGAAGGGAAACAGACGTCCATCTATTTTTTTAATGATCTGATTGAAGTCCAACAGACCGAACCCGGCACCGACAGGCTTTCCGTCGATTTCTGCGATACTTGTTAATTCAGGGACAATGAGGTGTTTCAGGCCTTTGCCCTGATGGTCAATCTCAGCCTCGCTCATAGGCACGTAACCCCATGTTTGCTGCAAGGACAGATTGTAGATTTCCAGAAAAGAACGCACATCAGCAGTAAAATTACTTCGATCAATCGGCCGACAATTCACTTTGAACCGCCGGGTCGCTTCATCAACGACGAACATCAACTTGGGGTCCAGATCGTTCAAAATGTCGATATGGGCATCATAACTGTAGAGGTCTTGCACTTTGGTAAATCCAAACCCCTCGATCAAGCGACCGTAGTAGGGATGATTATGAGGGATCATGAAAGTGGGCGGCGTATCAAATCCTTCGACGAGCAGACCACACTCGTAGTTCAAGCTAGGATTCACCGGCCCTCTAACGTCCGTCATGCCTTGCTTTCGAAGCCATTTGGAGGCTGTTGAAAACAACTCGTTGCTGGCGTCGATATCGTCCGCACACTCGTAAAAGCCAAAGAAACCACGTTTCTCCTGATAGCGACGATTATGCTCATGATTGACAATGGCAAGCAAACGTCCGACAACGCGGTTTCCGCGACGCACCAGAAATGCCTGCTTGTCGGCCTGATCATAGAACGGGTGAGGCTTGAAACCCACCATTTCACGACGAACTCCCCACAGGGGTGGAACCCAGCAGTCGTCGTCTATATATAACTCACGCTCCAATTTCAGGAACGCTTTTTCGTCTCGCCGATTCGTTACCGGCTCACATCGAAGCACATCATTCATAATGAATTCATTTTGCTGACGGTCCAATATCCGACAAATTTCTCCACGCGGGCCATGTCAGCTCTGGCCTACCCAAACCGTCTGGTCCAAAATCATAGAGAGAATGGATGAGCGAGTCTAAGCCTGTCATTTTCCGAAGTTCCGCCAACCCAACCTTACGTCACTTGATCCGGATGCGAGACAATCGTTCTCGTCGGAAGGCAAATCGAGTCCTCGTCGACGGATGGCGGGAAGCATCTCAAGCCATTGGAGCGGGCATGGAATTATGCGGGATCTATGTCCCGGAATCGCTCAATCACGGTAAAACAGACGAATTCCAGGATGCGATCGAGGCTGTGATGGTCTACGCCCAAGAGCACAAAAAGCTGAACTGGGTAGCAGATCGATTGATGGAAAAGATCAGTTACGGTCAGTCTTCTCGAGGCGTCGTTGCGGAATTCGTTAGACCCAACCCTTCCCTAAACTCCCTGGATTTACCAGAAAACCCCCTAATTTTAGTCTTGGATGAAATCGAAAAGCCCGGAAATATTGGTGCAGTATTTCGATCGGCTGATGCAGCCGGGGTCGATGTGATCCTTCTGAGCGACTGCGTGGATCAATACAACCCAAATTCCATTCGAAGCAGTTTGGGAACGATTTTTCAAATTCCCTCGTTCAATGGGACCGAATCGGAACTTCGAGATTTCCTGATTTCACGCTCCATTCAGGTTTTCGCCGCTCGCGTGGAATCATCAAAATCCCTCTGGAAATGCGATCTGAAACGTCCGACGGCGGTCGTGCTGGGCAGTGAAGCACGAGGCTTGAAAGAGCGGTGGTGCTCGGAGCCTGAGACCTGCATTGCGGGAATTCGGATCCCCATGTCAGGGGAAGCCGACAGCCTGAACATTGCGGCCTCAGCTGCAATCATTGCTTTTGAGGCAGCTCGCCAAAGATCTGACCACTAGAGCTGCGAAAAGGTCCAATCTATCGCTACAGATGGAGGAAACGTGAGAATCGTTAATGTCCCACCAACCGGAACCCGATATCAATTTTACAGATTGACAGCTCTCATGGGCTGCACCTGAGGCATTTGCGCCATCATGGCGCAGTGATTGTATTAGTCCGGACGCAAGGATGCGGCATGCGTGACCATCAAAAAGCACAGATCGATCGCTCAAAATATGGTCGGCGGCAGTTGCTTGTCGCTCTTCTGTTGGCAGGTTCACCCTGCCTCGCGCAACAACCTCAGAGCAACGGGTTCGGAGTCCTTCCACCGTTACCATTGAACGCAGCAACCGTATCGCCCCAGGTGCGTACCAACCCTTACTGTGCGTCCGAGAGCGACGCCCAGAAACCTGCTGTCCGGCTAACGACCGGAGCGAGTCAGGCAACACGATCTGTTCATCTGAGCCCCATTGGTGCCGCCATTGGTCTCAATCCGATTGGGGCGGAGCAGAGACCACCAGGTCCCGCAGGCCGCGGCCCGATCATGACGATAGAACCGGCTCACGAATCTGCCGTTCAAATCAACCCACTGCTGCAATCTACCCACCATCGGAATCATGAATTGGTGGAAGCGAAATTGGCCCCCGCCCGCCCGGTTTCACACGCTGTGCCGCAGGATCCAACGGGTAACGCCACTCCTATTCGCAAAACGCGTGAAGCCTCCATTCTCCTGGTCAATCCCGCGCCCAAGCCGCTCTTGGTGGTGAAGCCACAGAGGCCCACCGTTGCGGTTCCTCAAACCACAG
>Ga0315322_10000066_pt1 | contig 60487 bp, 70 predicted proteins | sample M110021515metaG_FD_203461 | JGI IMG/M metagenome (GOLD analysis project Ga0315322, IMG submission 203461) | Ammonia-oxidizing marine archaeal communities from Monterey Bay, California, United States - M1 100m 21515 | ecosystem: Environmental > Aquatic > Marine > Intertidal zone | place: USA... | reverse complement strand
TATGAATTCACCAATAGGGGAGTTAGGTAATATAGCAGAGAAGGCAGAGGCAGCAGCTCAAGGTGTTATGGATAAATTAAATGATGCCATACCCTCAATCAACCTTCCAGACTTACCCTTTGATCAACTACCATTACAAGATCAGTTTAAAGAATTAGCAGCACTGACAACATTAGGGATATTACAAGCTCCTAAGATAGCAAGCAAACTGAAGTCAATGAAAAATAAGTATCAAGGCACAGATGTTGATATAGATAATTTGGCAGATCTTTTAAGAAGTGGTGCAATGGATATAGACCAAATATGTAAACTGGTACCCAATGTAGACATGCAGGGTGTTAATGTAGAAGTAAAAGGTGTACCAACATCCTTTCCAGACATTGATCCTGTAGCATTAATTAGAAAAGGAAAATTACCTGATACAAGTACTTTCAACTTAGATGGTGTTAGAGTAGACACTAAGGTTATAAGTAAAAAACAAGCCGATGATTTTTTAGATATAGAGTTACCAACCTTTGACTTTTAAGTATAAATACTAATATGGCCGTACAAAGACAAAAAATAACTAGACTATATAAGGATTTCGATTTAGCTTTTGGTAAAAATGCAATAACGGGTGATATTAATAAAAAGCTAGATGTTAATGCTGTTAAACAGTCTATGAAAAATTTAATACTAACTGAATTAATGGAAAGACCTTTCCAGCCAGACTTGGGGTCTGCTTTAGCTGGTTTGTTATTTGAAAACGCTAATATGTTTACATCAGATAGAATTAGAGTAACAATAGAAACATTATTAAAAAACTTTGAAAGACGAGCAAAAATTAATAGTATAGATATAGAACCAGATATTGATGGAAACAAATATGGTGTAACAATTAATTTTTATGTTATAGGTATTAACGAGCCACAAGAATTAGAAGTCAAACTAGAGAGAATACGATAATGGCACAATTAAATTTAACAGAGTTAGATTTTGAAGATATAAAAGTTAATTTAAAATCTTTTCTAAAATCACAGAGTGAATTTTCAGATTATAATTTTGAGGGTTCGGGCTTAGCAACACTTATAGATTTGTTAGCATACAACACACATTACAATGGTATGTTAGCACACATGATTTCAAATGAAAATTTTATTGATACTGCGGTAAAAAGAGAATCTGTAGTATCTATTGCAAAGGCATTAGGATATACACCGAGATCATATCTAGGTGCAAGTGCTACAGTAACAATTACAGTTACCCCTCCTACATCTTTTACAGATACGACTTTAGAACTAACTAGAGATACTGCATTTACATCTGCCAATGGTGGCGGATCATATCAATTTTATCCTTTAGAAAGTGTAACAGCTTCTGCTCAAGTAATAGATGGCGTAACGGTATTTGTATTTTCAAATTTAATACTAAAAGAAGGTGTAAGAACATCAAATCAATTTACAGTAGAGACAGCAAATCCTCAAGGCCCTTATATTATTCCTAATAAAAGTGTAGACGCATCGACAATACGAGCAAGAGTACAAACATCTTTAGGAGACACTTCACTAACTACTTGGAACAAATCTACAACAATACTAGATGTTAAAAAAGATTCTAGAGTATTTTGGATAGAAGAAGGAATAGATGGTTTAACACAAGTAAGATTTGGAGACGGCGTAATAGGACAAAAACTTGATGTAGATAATATCGTTTCATTAGATTATATTGCAAGTTCCGGCACTACGCCTAATGGTGCAAGCACATTTAATGTAGCAGGTATTGTAGCACAATCAGGCGAGACTGTTTCTGTTACAACATCAAGTCCAGCATCGGGCGGTAACATACAAGAAACAGTAGATGAGATTAGATTTAACGCACCAAGATTAAATGCTACAAGAGATAGAGCAGTAACAGAATCAGATTACAAATCATTAATATTACAAAGTAACTCTAACATACAATCAGTGGCAGTTTGGGGAGGAGAGAAAAACGATCCCCCTATATATGGTAAGGTATTTATTTCATTAAATCCTGTTGCAGGACAAATTATAACAGATCAAGATAAAGACAATATTAAGAATAGTATTATTGATCCTAAAACTCCTGTAGCTATTATACCTGAATTTGTAGATCCAGAGTACACATACTTACAACTTGATGTGACATCTACATACAATCCTAAAATTACATCTTTGACAAAAGGTGAAATAGAAACAGCAATTAAATTACAAATAGAAAATTATTTTACTAACTATCTAAACAAATTAAATAAAAGTTTTTATTATAGTAGATTACACGATCTAATTAATTCACAAACACCCGCTATTATATCTACTAATATACAAATAGGATTACAAAAAAGAGTTAAGGTTGTATTAGATAGTGACTTTAACTATACGGTTAAATTTAATCAAAAACTTAATCCAAGAGAATTAACAAGTACATTTTTTAACCTGGAAACATCAGGCACAACAAGCAAAGTAACATTAGTTGATGTACCAGCAGCCACAGTAGTTGCACCTTTATATAGTGGAACCGGAGTAGTTAATGCAGTATCATTAGACGGTTCACTTGTAAAAGCAGTAGGAACAATAAACTATGATACAGGAACTGTAGAGCTTCCTGGAATGAAAATTAAAAGTTTATTAGGAACAGAAACAAGTTTAAGAATTAATGTACGCCCTCATGATAGTATTAAAGATATTACTACACAGGCATTGGTTAGAACATCAGATACTAGTACAGCAGCAGTTATTGCCAAACCGTCTCGTAATACAGTTTTAATTCAAGATGATAGTGTTTTAAATTCTACAATTAATACAACATCAGGTATAAAAATAACAGCTAATAAAGAAGTCGAAGAAATTTAATGGCAGATTATATTCCATCATTTTATAGATATGTATCATCTATAACAGTTACAGCCGGAGGGTCGGGGTATAATAATGCTCCTACAGTTACTATTGCTGGTGGTGATGGAACAGGTGCTACAGCTACTGCAACAATTTTTAGTGGTGCGATAACAGGGTTTGTTATTACAAACAAAGGTACGGGTTATACATCAGCACCAGTAGTTACAATAACACCTCATGCTAGCGATACATCAGCAACAGGTGCAGCAGGTACAGCTGTATTAGACGCAGCTCAAAGCGCCTCTAGTTTAGAAACAAAAAACAATAGTTTTTTAATTAAGGAACAAGTACCTCAATATATTAGAACAGAGTATCCTACTTTTGTAACATTTATTGAAAAATATTATGCCTTTATGGATAGTAATTATTCAAATACAACAAATTATGTCTCTGATATAGATTACGCTCAAGAAGAATTTTTAGATAAATGGCGAGGAGCTTTAGTATCAGATTTTCCTAAACTATTAAGCGTAGACAAATCATTCTTTTATAAAAGAGCAAAGGATTTTTATGAGTCAAAAGGTAGTAAACGATCTATAGAGGCTTGGTTTAGAGTATTATTTAATGAGAATGTAGAAGTATTATATCCTTATCAATATGTACTTAAACCCTCAGACGGTATCTATAATGTAGAAACTGCCGTTAAAATTCAAGAAGCAGAACATGGTGGTGGTAGTTTAGAACCCCTCTCATTAGAAGGTAAAAAGATTGATCTTAGATATAAAGAAACTACTGGTACAGTTACAATTACAAAAACTGTTAATGCTAGTGTAAGAAGAGTAGAGAAGAATACATATCAAACAAATGGATTGACCTTACAAAGATTCGAGTTAATCTTAGCATTCGACGATGCTAATGTAACAACTATTGAAGGCCCTGGAGCAGGTGCAGATTTAACAGCTAGTGTTTCCGGAGGAGGAGTTTCAGGTATTGCAGTTACTGCCTCAGGTTCGGGCTACAACGCAGCGCCTCCTATACAAATTTACCCAGCAACAGGCGATACAATAACAACACAGGCAACAGCACACGCACTAGTAACTGATGGAAAAATTACAAGTGTTGTTGTAGACAATGCAGGGGTAGGTTATACAAGTGCTCCTACAATAGAATTAGATTTAGAAACTATAAAATCATATGTTGTCGATGATGGTGCACCTAACACCGATGATGATATATACGGATATGTTGTTAGAGTATTAACAGGCGTATCATTTAAATCTTATACTGGCTCAGAAGCTAACGCAGGATTTAAAGTAGGACAAATATATTCTATAAACGAAACAGGCGATGACGGAAAAGCATACGCCATCTCAGGATATTTTGCTGAAGATTATACATTTATAGGAGGCTCTAATGATGCCTATATAAGAATAACAGCTATAACAACAGCAGGTTTACCTTCAGCATTTACCGTTGTAAACCCAGGATCAACATTCCTTAAAGATACAGCGGACATACAAATTACTTCTCCCTCAGGAGAGACATGTAACATTACATTAACAACTGGATATCTATTTTCATACGAAGGTAAATATAAAAACGACCAAGGTAAATTATCCGATGTCAATGTACTGGCAGACAACAACAGATACCAACCATATTCATATGTAATTAAATCGGGTATTGCACAAACAACCTGGGATAGATCTATAAGAGATACAGTTCATCCTTCAGGTATGGAAGTGTTTGGAGATTTAATTGTTAAAAGTGAAATAGACTTTAATGTACAATTTAGTGTTGAATCTACAGGATATAGATTCTTCATATTTGATGCCGACGATCTAGTAACGACAGTTGAAACTGTTGGCGTATTAGTAAGTAAAGCAATAACAGACGCACCTACAGTAGCAGAATCTCATGGAATACATTTTGTTCCTGCAGTTAAGACTGAAAGTGTACTTGGAACAGATCAAGGCATAAACCCTTATTGTGTAAGTGGTTATTGGAATGATGACTCTGACGGAGTATCAGCCGATAACTATAACATAGGAGACGATCAATTTATAGTGGATGTTTCCAAAGCGTTTGTGGAGACTCTAACTGTTTCTGATAGTGTTGCAGAAGATGCAATAGATATTAGTTTCATTAGAACATTTACTGATTCTACAATATCAGTAACTGATGCCCCAGCAAAACACTTTACTAAAGCATTCCTAGAGGCATTCAACAATACTTATTGGACACCAGCATCTGGCTCTTCAGCATATACAAATGATGAAGCAGATAATGGGGACTTCCAATATTATGTTGCTACAAGTAATGGTTCCGTAACAGCTACAGAATCTATTAATGTAGAAAGAATATTAAGTATTACAGATCCTAACGACACAGTATCAGTAACTGAGGTTGCTCAAATAAATACAACTTTCTCGAGAGCCTTAAGTGATACTGGTACAGCACAAGATTCAAGTTATGTAATGAATCTAAGTGTTTCTTATACTGATACAACATCTAACACAGACACAAATGTATTATCAGTATCCAAAGTAATAGCTAATGCAGTTTCAAATATTACAGAAACAGTAGTATTAGCATACTTCAATAATGTAACAGAGTCCGTAGCAGTAAGTGATTCTGATACATTACAATTAAATAAACCAGTTTCTGAATCTTTAACAGGATCGGAAGCGATAAACAGTATAAATACAAGTAAAGGAATAACAGATAACACCTCAGGTGTTGCAGAATCCTTAGCTAATGCACTTAACAAACCAGCAGTAGCTGATAGTGCAGGAGCTACAGACGTAGGTATAGGATCAGTACAAGATTATGCAGATCCAACATATCTTTCAGAGGATTATGTAGGAACCGGTTGGAACTTTACATAAGCTAAACATATTAGGAGAATAAAATGTTTAAAAATGATAAATCAGAAGCTACAGGTAAGCTTACTATTGAAATCAAAAACCCTCAGGGCACAGTAATCGACACAAGGGAAGTAAAAAACCTTGTTGTTGACGACGGCCTTGAATTTATTGCGTCCAGAATGAAGGACACAACATCAACAGCTATGTCTCATATGGCTATTGGAACAGGATCAACAGCAGCAGCAGCTGCTGATACGGCTCTTGGAACAGAAGCAGCGAGACAAGGATTAACCTCTACAACTGTTACAGCAAATGCTGTAGCTTATGTTGCATCTTTTGCAGCAGGAACAGGTACAGGAGCTATCACAGAAGCAGGTATTTTAAATGCAAGTTCAGGTGGTTCTCTACTTTGTAGAACAGTTTTTAGTGTTGTTAATAAAGGGGCTTCGGACTCAATGACAATTACTTGGACAGTAACAATTTCTTAAGGGAAATAAATGGCTCTAGTACTTCGCAGACTAGGTAGAGTAGAATTAGCAAGGACATTTCATAGAGATGTTCGTAATAACAATGACTATTTTCACTTTGCCGTAGGTAGAACAGAGGCTTGGTCTGATGACACAAGCCCTGAACTTCCTGTCGATAATGATTCTTATGTTTCAGCGTTTAGACGGAGCATGATGTTTACCCAAAGAATTGATTCTGCAGATGTTTGTTTACTAGCTAAACGAACAAATTGGACACAAGGCACGGTGTATGATGAGTATGACGATAATATATCTTCATCACAACAAACATACTCCGGAGCCTCCAATATTGCAGAAGGTATATTTTTTATAATGACTGATGAATTTAAAGTATATAAATGTATCAGTAATAATAATAACGGACCAAGTACTGTTAAACCATCAAGTACAGGAACATCTGTATTTGAACTATCCGATAATTACAATTGGAAATTTATGTTCCAAATCTCAGCATCAGATCAAAATAAATTTTTAGATGCGGATTTTATTCCTGTAAGAAAATTAACAGGAAATCCTACACATGATGTTACAGGAGAAGTAGATAGTATTACTATAACTGCAGGAGGCACAGGTTATACTAGTGTTCCTACAGTAGTAATTCAAGGTGATGGAGATGGTTTGGCAGCAGGCACAGCCACTATATCAGGCGGTGCAGTAACAGGAGTTACAATATCAGCATCAGGTTCTGGTTATAGTTTTGCTTTTGTATCATTCACAGGAGGTGGAGGTTCAGGTGCAGCAGGTACAGTTAATTTAGGAGACGCAGATTCTCTTCCAACATTACAGAGTGCCGTAGAAGGTGCAGCTGTTAGCGGAACTTTAGATAGAGTTATTGTAACAGCAGCAGGACAAGACTATGCAGAAAGTGATGTACAATGTACAGTAGAAGGCGACGGCTCAGGAGCAGAAGCAAGCGCTTATGTTAATTCAGCAACAGGAGCTATTACAAAAATAAGAGTAACGAATCCAGGTTCAGGATATTCTTATGCAGACATAGTTATTACAAACACAGCAGCTCCAGGAACAGGAGCATCAGCTAGAGCTATTGTATCACCTCAAGGTGGACATGGTTCAAATGCACCCAGAGAATTATTTGCTCATAATGTGGGTGTAACAGTATCATTCTCAGACAATGATAATAGAGATTTAATATTAGGCAATGACTTTAGACAAATTGCTTTAATAAAAAATGTTAAGACACCTGGAGGTGTAACATATACAACAAACACAGCTACAACCTGTCATATAATTAATGTAGCATCAGTATCAGATTATGCAATAGATGATATTATTACATCAAACGATGGAGGTTCATTTACTGTTATACAAATAGATTCAACAAACAAAAATATATATTTAACATCTACAAATCCGGCAATAACAGTTAATTCAACATTAACAAATACCACTCAAAGTAAGAGTAGTTTGAGTATAAATAGTTTAACAGATCCAGAAGTTGATAACGCTACAGGAGAGGTTATTTACTTAGATAATAGATCGCCAATTATTAGATCGGCGGACCAAGTAGAACAAATAAAGGCATTGATTAGGTTTTAACAAATGGCATTAAATTTAAATACATCACCATACTACGACGATTTTAGCGACGACAAAAGATTTCATCGCGTTTTGTTTAAGCCAGGCGTAGCGGTACAGGCTCGAGAGCTAACTCAATTACAAACAATTTTACAAGACCAATTAGATAAAGGATTTGGTTTTGTAATACAAGAAGGCGCAGTTATAACAGGTTGCGCAGAATCTACAGAGTCTGTTAATTGGATTAAAGTTAACGACACAGACGCAGCAGCAAATGCCATAGACAATACAACTCTTGCTAACTTTGTAGGAAAAGAAATTTCCGGAGGAACTACCGCCCTACAAGCAAAAATTATTGCAGTAGAAACAGGAGCAGTTGGTGACGCTCCTAATTTAAAAACACTTTATCTTAAATATCTAAATTCAAGCACAAGTTATACTAACTTCACATCAGGTGAAGAATTAACAGTTTATACACCAAACACAGGCCCAGGAAATTCAGCAACAGATTTAAACGGTTTTACTTTCGTTGTAAATAATCTAACAGGTAATAATTTTACAGCAAAATATTACGGGGCAACAAATAGAGTTACATTACAACCTGGTATTATATATGCTCGAGGTTCCTTTATTAAAACAGATACAATATCTTGTTTAGTAGATAAGTATAATGAACTACTACCTAAAAATGTAGGCTTTGTTGTCGAAGAATCCATTGCAGGCGCAGCCACAGATTCATCTTTATTAGATCCTGCACAAGGCTCATTTAACTATAATGCACCTGGTTCAGACAGACTTAAATTTACAGTAACATTAAAAGCTTTTGATAAAAGCGCAACAAAACCAGAAAATTTTTATACATACGCACACTTTCAAGACGGAGCTATACAACAAATAAGTCTTAAAGACAGTCCATTACATGGCGTAGGAAATATTTTAGCAAATAGAACTTATGATGAATCTGGTAATTATCTTGTTAAAGGTAATACGGTTTCATTAAGAGAACATTTAGACGAAAACAACAACGGTGGAATATACTCAGCAAGCAACGGTGGATCTAAAGACGCACTAATGATACAAGTTGATCCTGGTGTTGCTTATGTAGGAGGACACAAGAGAGAACTATTAAGTTCTAAGCGTATTCCTTTTATGAAGCCCACAATGAATGTTACAAAAGAATCTCAACCTATATCAACATCATATGGTAACTATGTTTTAATAGATAATATTACAGGAACATTTGATGTAGATGGTGGTGAGAAAATAGATTTATTTAATAATACAGCAGGAGCAGGCGGTGCGGGTGCTAAAATTGGAGAAGCCAAAATAAGACAATTGGTTTACGAAAGCGGAACTATAGGATCAACAGCAGCACAATACAGATTATATCTATACGATATCCAAATGCTTAGTGGAGACTTTACAGCTGTTAAGAGTGTAGATTTTAATAACGGCGAAACTTGGGGAGGTGTAGGTAATACAGTTCAAGAAAGTTCTAAAGCTGTATTGAAAGAAAGTAAGGTAAACAAACTAGTTTATAGATTGCCATTTAAAAATATTAAAACATTAAAAGCAGAAACAGGCAACACATACGATTACACATTCCAATATCAGAAAGAATTTAATATTGAATTGGCTGCAGGCACAGGTAAAGCATCTATTACACTTTCTGGAAATGAAACATTTCCTTATTCAGGTACATTAACTGATACACAAAAACAAGATTTTATAGCTATAGCAAAAGTAGGATTTACACAAAACTCTGCTACAATAGCAGCAGGTCAATATCTAGATTTAACATCTAATAATTCTAACGCAACAGTTACAGTTACAGGCTCACAGGCTATAGAAATAGATCTGGGTGGGGCGGTTACAGGAACAGGAACAATAAGAGTATATGCAAATGTACAAGTAGCAGATGCAAATCCAATTGCTAAAACTCTCAACGCTTCACAGTATGTTAAAATAGATACAGGTACACATGTTGCAGGAACAACAGGTGAATATAATTTAGGCTTAGTAGATTTATATAAAATAGAATCAATTACAGCAGGCACAAATTCAGACTATACAACAGGCCAAGTAGATGTAACAGCAGACTTTAGATCTATTACAGGACAGCAAGATAGTTTTTATGGACAAGCAAAAATATTTCAAAGAGGCACAAGTACTTTAAATCTTACAACAAATAGATATATTGTTGTTAAATTATCTGTATTTTCACAAACAATTTCAGGCCCTTCATTTGCTTGTTTAGATAGTTATCCAGTAGATGATGCTACGGCAACATTGCCAGCAGATAAAATTAGAACAGAAAATGTTCCTTTATATAATTCTCAAAAATATGGTGATTTTGATTTAAGAGACAGTATAGATTTCCGTCCATATGTAGCTAATACAGCAACACTTACAGGAACATTAGGTAGTGCTACAGTCAACCCTACAAACGATAAATTAATTAACAAACCAGGTCAGGGTTTAAGTAATCCTGTACCCACAAAGACATTTAGCACAGATTTAAAATATTATCAAGGCAAAAAACTTAGATTAGTATTAGACTTTGATGGCGAATATAGAATAGTAGAAGGTTCATATTCAGACAACCCTACAATGCCAGCAGAGCCAGCCAACTCAATGACAATGGCATTGCTTGATCTACCACCATATCCAAGTTTATCTCCTCAATCAGGTAAACTAGCAGGAAGACTAGACTACACAGCTACAATTAAAAATGTATCTCAGAAACGATTTACAATGAAAGAGATTGGTGGTTTAGAACAAAGAATTAAAAATTTAGAATACTATGCCTCACTTAATCTATTAGAAACATTTGCTAAAGATCAAACGATTGTTAATAGCTCAGGTATTGATAGATTTAAAAATGGTATATTAGTAGATCCTTTTACAGGACATAATGTAGGCTCAGTATTAGATCCTAATTATAAAATTTCAATTGATCCTAAATTGAAACATGCTAGGCCGTTCTTTGTACTTGAAAATATTAGAACTCAATTGTTCCATAATATTTCATCTACAGCAACATACACAGGAACTGCATTAAGACAAACGGGTGCTAATATAACAGCGCCGTATAATACAAAAATTTTAACAGAACAACAACAAGCATCTCAGACTGAGAACTTAGTTAAGGAACTTACATTCTTTTGGAATGGAGACATGGTCCTTACGCCAGATGTAGATAACTTTGTAGACACCTCAGTTCAGCCAGCAGTTAATAGAAACTTTGACGGCAACTACGACGCATGGGAAAACATGGCAAATGCTTGGGGCACACAATGGGGCTCATGGGAAGACTCAGGTGCAGCAAATGTAACTACTTCTACAGAATCTATAAATGGTTTTGGAACAAATGGAAACGGTGGCGCACTTGCTACATTTACAACTACTACAACAGAACAAACACAAGTTAGACAGGGTATTGGTCTAGATGTTTCAGCAGGAACAGAATCACAATCATTAGGAGAGAAAGTAGTAGACATGGCTTTTGCTCCATTTATGAGAAGTCAATTAATCTTTGTTGAGGCAAATAGATTAAAACCTCTTACAAGAGTTTATCCATTCTTTGATGGAGAAGATGTATCAGCAAATTGTACAATGGACGATGGAAGTACAACTACATTAACAACAAATGCTAATGGAACAATAATAGTAAGATTCACACTTCCTACAGGAAGATTTAAAACAGGACAAAGAGTATTTAAACTTATAGATGATGCTAATAATCAGGAAAAAACAGCTAAGACATCTGCTAATGCGATATTTGAATCTTCAGGTTTCATACAACAAAAACAAGATACTATATTAGGATTTAAAACAGCGAATGTAGCTTCCTCGGCTTTCTCAGATAGTCAAGTAGTAACAGATACAAGTATGTCCTACAGTATTGGAACTGGAGCGCCTTTACCACCTCCACCGGCACCAGTGATTATTAATAATCCCCCGGTAGAAATTATAACAATACAACCTGTTCCTGTACCAGTACCTCAAATTGTAATACAACCAATACCAGATCCAGGTTTACCATCACCGTGGCCTCCTACTTCGTCTTTAACAACGCCAGCACCACAACCACCAGTTCCTGTACCACCAGTACCACCAACACCAACAGTTACAGTAACACTACCGTGGACACCACCAGTAACACCTGATATACAGCCTCCACCTCCTTTGCCGGTTCCGGAACCACCTGTGGTAATACAAGATCCTCCACCAGATGTAGTTCCTTGGAATCCTGGATTCCCTATTAGAGGACAGGGAGCGGGCGGATGGCCAAATATTATTATTGATATGGGAGATGGTATTGGTAACTTAGTACTACCAGACATTATAATACCAGCAAGTCCACCACCTCCACCACCACTTCCAGTGGTTACTGCTTGGGAAGCACCTGAACTAGACTTTGGCGAGAACTTTGGTTGGAGTCCATTCCGAGGAGGAAGATCCGGGCGGGGACGAGGTAGAGATCCTTTAGCACAAACATTTACAGTTAGCGGAATGCCAGGAGGCATCTTTATTACAGATATCGATGTTTACTTTAAAACTAAACCAGAAACTGGAGCTAACGGTGTAATAATGGAAATTAGAGAAGTTATTAATGGTGTTCCAGGTCCTCGTATCATACCTAATGGTACTAAGAAATTACATAGAAATCGTATTAACACTTCATCAGAATCTGGAGGAGTAACATCATTTGTTCCAACTAGCTTTGTATTTGATCAATTAGTATATTTACAAAACGATACAGAATATTGTTTTGTTCCTAAACCAGAGAATGATGATGAAGGATATGAATTATACATTTCAGAATTGGGTGAAAATCAAATAGGAACAACAGAAAGAATTACTAAACAACCTCATGGAGGCATAATGTTTAGTTCTGCTAATGATAGAACATGGTCGCCTAATCAGTCAAAGGATATAATGTTTAGACTTAACAGAGCAAACTTTAAGTTAGGAACTACAACAGGTAAATTAGCAAACGAAAATTTAGATTGGATTAACTTTAGTTCTACAAGCACAGGCGAAGATATTAATTGGACACCTGGTAACTTTATACACGGATTCCATACAACATCAGTAACAGCAGGAGCAGGATATACAAGTGCTCCAACAGTAGTAGTAACGAACACAGGAACAAATGGAACAGGCTTTGCTGCTACAGCTACAGTCAGTGGTGGAGCAGTAACAGGTATTACAGTTACAAATCCAGGAACAGGATACACATCGGCACCAACACTTGTATTAACAGGTGGAGGCTATACAACGCAAGGTGCAGTAACAATCCAAATTAAAAACGGATTAATAGAAAATTACAATTCTTTAGATAAACAATTAACAGTAAATAGACAAGGGGACTTAGCTCCTTTCTTAGTAGGAGATGTTATTGGTAATGCAGACGGTTATGCTACTATAGGCTCATTTACAGATAAAGTAATTAATGAAATAGCATTAAACGGAGCTACTATATTACCAACACCTGCAGTAGCACTATTAGCTAAAATAGCAATTAATGAAACAAGTGCAGCCTCAGCAGTAGGCGCAGACGGCGTATCAGAAACATACACAGATATAGATTTTAATGTTACAACAAAATTAGAAAAAGAACATAGAATTTATAGTAGATCTAATGAATTAAATTCAATAGCAGCAGGTGGTTACGCAAATAATAAAACAGCTTTAGTTGAATTACAATTTACTACACAGCAAGAAAATGTTAGCCCAATTATATCAATGGATCAAATGGATTTATTGTGTATTGCTAATAGTGTAAACAATGATTCAACTAATGAAGACACAAGATATAAAGGAAACGCTTCTTCTCGGTATATTACAAGAAGGGTAGTGTTGGAAGACGGCCAGGATGCAGAAGATCTAGAAGTATATCTAGATGCCGCTATTCCAACAGAAGGAAGTTTAAAAGTCTATGGTAAAATGCTAAATTCCGCAGACGAGTCAGACTTCCAGGATGATTTAGGATGGGTAGAATTATCATCAGTAACAAACCCGTTCGAATCAACAGAAGATTTTGCAGAATATAAATTTAAATTACCAGCTAAAGGTTCTAACGCAGCAGGACTTAATGGTACAGTATTTGAATATGATGTAAAATCAGTAGCAAGCATCTCAGCTGTAGCAGGCACAGGTTATACTAGTGTTCCTACAGTAACAATTACAGGCGGTGGAGGTTATGGAGCTACAGCAGTAGCGTCGATAAATGGTAGTAACCAAATTTCCGCAATAACGGTTACCAATCCAGGTAGAGATTATACTTCTACACCAACAGTTACAGTAACAGGAGGCGGTGGCTCGGGTGGCGACGGTACTGCTACTATAGGTACTGTTACACATTCAGGCTTTAAGACCTTTGCGGTTAAGGTTGTGCCTTTAAGTTCAACAACATCTAAAGTTCCTTTCTTTAAGGACTTAAGAGCAATAGCATTACAGGCATAAGATGAATACTTTACCTACTGGACTTATAAATATAGAGGGAGAACGAGATTTAGTTAGAGATCGTAATTCCAAAGCCTTACTCAATACAAACAATGAAAGTCTTAAAGCATATAAAATTAAAAGAAATGCTAATAATAAGATCCTAGAGTATGAAAATGATATAAATACTTTAAAGACAGAAATTGTTGAGATAAGAAAAACATTAGAACTTTTAGTCAACAAAATTACATAGGAAGATAAATGGCAACTTTAACATTAAGATCAGCAAAAGGTAGTCCTCTTACAAATAATGAGGTTGACGCTAACTTTACCAATCTTAATACTGACAAATACGAATCAGGAAACAATGCCGTATTCGGCACACTTTCAGGTACGACAGTAAGTGCTACAACTGTGGCTACAACGGGTTCACTAACTGTAGGAGGTTCTTCTACATTAAGTGCAACAACAGCAGTCTCAGCAGCAGGTACTGATTTGGCAGGAGCTACAGCCCTAACTAAGTCATATAATATAGTTACTACAGCAGCAGCTAATGCAGGAGTTAAACTTCCTGATTGTGCAGCTGGCTTAGAAACATTTTTATTAAATGACACCTCAAACAATTTAAAAGTATATCCTCTATCAGGAGAGACTATTGATGGTGGTGGCAGCGGCATAGCAGTAGATTTGGCACCAGGACATTCATTGAAACTGGTGGGAGTAAGCGCAACGAAATGGAACAGGTTAAGCCCTGTTATCATTTATAATTCATCAGGAACAAGAGTAAACTAGGAAACAAATAAATGAGACCACTAAGAATTAAAGCATCAGCATATCCTGTTAGTTCAGGTAATCTACAAGGATTACAAGAAATGACAGATACTGAAATCGAACAGTATTACAGTGCAATACTTACAAAAGATTTCGCAGACAATCATGATGGAACAAATACTGGTGAAATAAACATTGGTGGTTCAGGAACAACTATCGGTACTGCAACAGATACAAAGAGAGATGACGCAGTAGGAACACATCCTACAGACGGAGCATCTTCTACAGTTACTACTTACACAGCTAAACAAGTAGAAACCACAGTATCCGAAAGTGTTACAAATAGACCTTTAGGGTATGTATCCTCAGGCACAGTAGGTATACACGAATTCGATGATACAGAAATAGACACAGATATTTTAGATAAGGTAGCTGATGACTTTGTTGCACAAGGCAACTATACAATAGGTCAATACTCATTAGCAGCATCAACACCTTCAGGTGGAACATGGACATCTAGATATACATTAACAGATACCCAAGTAGATGGTACCACTGCTAACATGTATATTTGGCAAAAGACAGCAGCAACAACAGCAGCTGTAACTAATTACAAACCTCTTAAAGTTAAAGATAGTGGAGCCGGTGTACAAGAAATGACTGTTGCAGAGATGGAACAGCAAATGCCTAACTTTAGAAACTATATTATTTCTAGTGGTAAAGGTAAATATGTATTACAAGCAACTGCACCAGGGTCAGGTACATGGGTACAACAAGGAGACGCAGGCGGTTATACAGATACTAAGAAAGATGTAGCATCCGAAAATTACACAGGCGCTTATGCAGGAGCTTATACTGGAGCCTACACAGGCGGTTACACAGGAGCTAAAAATTACGGTGGAACATATACAGGAACCTCAGCATACGCAGGCAGTTATACAGGTGCCAAAAGTTATGCAGGAGCTTACACAGGAACATCTGGTTATTCAGGCACATACCAAGGAACATACACAGGAAACTACGCAGCAGATTACTCAGGTTACGCAGGAACATCTTACGCAGGAGATTATACAGGTAACTATGTAGGATATTATACAGGTGCTAAAAACTACACAGGATATTATACAGGAACCTCAGCATACGCAGGTAGTTATACAGGTGCTAAAAACTATGCAGGCACATACACAGGAACCTCAGCATACTCAGGTACATATTCAGGTACATACACAGGTTATTATTCTGGTACATACGCAGGCGACACAATTAAATCTTCAAGCTCAACAGTCAGTACGGTAAAATTGTGGTTAAGAACTGCTTAGTTAGCAGTATAAATAAAGTTACATTATGGAGATATTATGGCAAAGAAGAAGGCTATACCTTTAAAAATTGAGATTGATCCTGCAGACATAACAACTGTAGAAAACGAACCTCCCAAAGAAAAGAATTTTAAATACGCTGCTCCCTATTGGTCTAATAAAGAGCGTAAACATATTGTCGTTACATTAGAATATAATGATGGTAGAAGAGCCACCGCATCTGTCCAAGATATGGATGGTACAAATCCAGACTACAAAGCAATATTAGAAGAATTTGGAGAGGAAGTTCTCGATAAAAATACAGAAGAAGGTATTAGAAGAAGAGATGAAGGTATTAAAAAGAGACTCCAAAGAAAAGAAACAGAGGCAGTTCGTGCCAAACAAGAACAATTATTCGGTGCTAAGTTACAAGCATTTGAAATAGAGGCAGTTAAAGACTCTTCTAATATAGAATTAAAAAGACTTATTCGTAAAGCCAAATCTCCAATGGAAGTTAATGCCTATACAACTATATTATTAATGGAGTCATTGGATGAACAAAATAAATCCTGAGGATTTTCCTGAAAACGGTTTTTTAATCGTAGCTTCCAAACATGAAAGATTCTACAAAGCAGCTATAGAATGTGCAGAGTCTGTAAAACTATTTTATCCTGAAGCACACATAACAGTATTCGTCGATCACGAAGAATGGATTAAGCCTAGTGATTGGAATGTAGCAGATTATATTATATCATGGGAAGTACCTAAACATATAAGAGCTAAACTATGGGCACTAGGACAAACACCTTACTCAGGCAAAACATGTTATCTAGATGCAGATATGTTATGTCAACATGAAGATATAGAATTTGTATTTGATCAACTACCAGATGATTTAGATTTAGTCTTTACAAAAATTAGAGCATACAATGCTAAAGTAACAAAACTATCTAACACAGAAGAAATGACAATGCACTGTGGAATGTTTGTTTATAGAAATAATCCACAGACAATTAAGTTAATGGAATCCTGGTATGGAGAATATTTAAAACAAACAGAACAAACAGTAGATGGTTTATATGTAAATGACATAGGCGGATATCCAGATGATGTTAGACAATGGGACACATTTACAATGTGGAAACTTCTAACATATTCAGATCATGGAGTTGAGTGGGGAGAAGATATGCCTGTTCGTTGGAACTTTATTAATGGCCACATGTATGAAGAACTAGAAGGAGATGAAATTGTTATGTGGCATTACTCTATTCCTTCACATGAAATATATTTAAAGAAAAAATGATTTGGACTGATATATCAGATGAAGTTAAAGGCATGTTGGAGCCATATTCAGAATGGTTCTTTAGACAAGATCTTACACTCTTAAATAAATTAGCAAAAGACAATCCTAAGAATACAGATACAATGGAGAACGGATGTTCAATAGAGTATCTAGATAAAGTAGTTAAAGCAGACGGACGCCATGAAGGGTATCCAGAAATTTCATATAGTTACGATTTAAAAATGGGCAACATAGGAGAGTTCCAAGAAAGATATCAGGAACTATCTACAGAACTATGTACATGGTTGGGAGCTCGCAACGAGGCTGTCCATGTATATTATCCTAAGAATGGATTCATGAGTTGGCATAATAATTGGAATGCACATGGATACAACATACTATTATCCTATACAGAAAACGGCGGTGGGTTCTTCAAATATAGAGATCCACTAACACATGAAGTCGTTGAAATGTTAGATCCTGGTGGCTGGTCTTGTAAGGTAGGATACTATGGCAGGGGTAGAGAGCCCGATAAAGTCTACTATCATACTGCTGGAACACACGAACCACGCCTTACATTAGGGTTTGTTATCCCTAATATTGACATGTGGCGGTGTATGATTGAAGATATCTCTGGAAAAGATGCTTCACATCTCTCCTAAACCCTTGTTCTTACAGTAAAAAAGATTTCAAAATAACCCAAAAAAAGGTTGACCTTTGGTTCGTCAGAGTGCATAATGTATGTATATTAAATAAAAAGTGAGGACTTAAATATGTATTTAAAAGACAGAGTAGTAATAGCAGGCCAGTATGTAGACAAACAAAGATTTGGAATGGCCAGCATCCATGATGAGAACAAAACTTTTACAGGTGATGTTCTATACAAAAGCCAAATAAGAACAGCACCAAGTGGTTATTCTTATGATAATTCCATTGAAACAAAATTCCAAGACACAGCTCAAGTAGATGGGCTTACAGTTTGGAAATCAAATGGTGAAGTTCCATTCGCAGACATGTTATTAGACTTTGTCCAAATTGGTGGCATAACTTTAGAACAAGCAGAGTTTTCATTACTCCAAAGACAAAAAGATGCTAGTGCAAGTCTTGAAACTCTTTACAGAGCAGACGACGGCAATGTTTACTTAGGCGAAGGTGCCCTAGCATACAGAGACGAAAGACTAGCTAAAATAGCGGAGGCAGCGTAATGATATTTCCTTTACCTAAACTTTACAAAAGAGACACGAACGGAAACATTCGTGAACTGACAGTCGAATATTCTAATGGCGTGATGAATGCTACTAGAACTATTGCAGGCATAAAAGACGGCAACCTAGTTACTAGTGGCTGGAAAGATGCTTACGGAAAGAACGAAGGCAAAGCAAATGCTACTACAGATGCTGAACAAGCACAAAAAGAAGCTCAAGCAATGTGGGATAAGAAAGTAGAAAAAGAATACTTCGAAGATATCTCACTAGTTGATACTTACGATAAGTTCAAACCACAACTAGCACATGACTACACTAAAAGGCCTCAGTCTAGTGGTATTAGTCAGCCTAAGTTAGATGGCATTAGATGTATTGCAAGGAAAGATGGACTTTACACAAGAGCAGGTAAAGCAATCACAACATGCGATCATATCTTTTCATCTCTACAATCATTCTTTGAACAGTATCCTAATGTTATATTAGATGGTGAACTTTATAATCACGAACTAAAAGCAGACTTCAACAAGATTACAAGTCTTGTTAGGAAAGTAAAACCTACACAAGAAGAACAGGAAGAATGTTTTAAACTTGTTGAGTATCATGTATATGATATGGTTTGGACTGATGGTGTTGAACCTTACTTCCAAACTAGAATGGATTTTATAGAAGCACAAAACTTTGATCTTCCAATAGTTACTGTTGAAACTAAGACATGTGATACACAGGAAGAACTAGACGAACTGTATTCACAATACACAGAAGATGGTTACGAAGGACAGATGGTTCGTAACAATACAGTCTACGAAAACAAAAGAAGTAAGAACTTACTGAAAAGAAAAGAGTTCATTACAGAAGAGTTTAATGTTATAGAAGTATTAGAAGGCTCAGGTAATTGGGCAGGATATGCTAAACACTTTGTTCTTACAGATGGAACAGAAACATTTAAGAGTGGTGTTAGAGGCAATCAAGAAACACTTAAAGCTCTACTAGAACAAGAAGAGAAACCTACTTGGGTTACATGTAGATTCTTTGAAAGGTCAGTAGATAATATTCCAAGATTCCCGGTTGTAATTGACTGGGGTGTAGGAGAAAGAAATGATTGAGATATTACAAGAAGTCACTGATTGGGGTGACGAAAAAGTTTCTAATGGCATATACTATGTCAATGAAAAAGGCTGGCTTGTCCAGTACAACGATACGGTCTTTAAGAATCCTCTTAAAGGCTTTTCTAAATCAAGACGTAAGTTCAAAAAACTAGGAGAAAAAAATGAAATATCAAATCTTTAATGGCGCACCGCCAGCAAATTTAACCCGTAGATCTTATAGTAATAAGGCAAAGTATAAGGACATTAGAGATAATCTAACTGTTAGTCAATACTGCTTTGTTCCTAATAGAGATATTCAATACTATCAGAACAAATATTCTTTTGATCTTAGAGGTTATTTTTCCAATGTCAATAGGCAGGAAAATAAAGCTAAGTCAGGAGTTAAGTTCAATGTAATCATGTCTAATTCTTCAGAACAGCCTGGTTACTTTGTACATAGAGTTTCTTAAGAGTAGACTAATGTTAGAACTAATAGGTTTTATAGCTATACTTTATTTGGCAATAAAATATTTGCCTGACTTGTTAATGTTTGTACTTAAATTAGCAGTCATACTTTTGTTAATTGTATTAGCAATAGGCGCATTTGAATTTATTTGTTATTATATTTACTTTCGAATCTGAGTCTTACAAGAGCTTTTCTTACAATAGCTATTCCAGTTAGTCCTAAGAAATTGATAAACGCAGCCATCTCAGCCGAGGTGCCTGCGTAGTCAATGCAAGCCTTAATTATTCCAACACTTAAAGGGAACATTATTATTGCTCCTATGGCTGTGTCATAAGTTGCTTCGTGTAATGCTCTCTTAAGTTTTTTACTTTGTGCCAATTGCCATGAACCTATCGAAATGTACCTTGCCGTTCCAATCATAATAGAATTGCTTTGTCTTGCCTGAGTATGAGGTATCTACTAACCCTGCATTTTCTATTAAAGCCTTTTCACTATCAACACAATTAATACCATACATCTCTTCTATAACATTAGAATTCTGTACAGCAAATATAGCATGTTTGTTGGCAGTCTTTAAATCTTTCAATGGATACATTTGCTCAGCTCCCATTGTAATAACTATATCAACCTTAAGTTGATTTAACTCATCAAAGGCAAATGGAATATCCATGTTCCAATGATTTATTTTTATGAATTCTTCGGTGATATAATGCTTATTAAACACCTTAGAGAGCTCTAAAGCTTCTTTATCGATGTCAACTAGGTGCAATTCACCCACGGACAAGTTCTCACATAGTAGTGGTACTAAAGGAACTCCTAACCAGCTGTTTAATACAAGAATGTTAAACTGCTCGTCTTTCATATAATCATCTAGGCTATTTTTTAGTTCTTCAACTAACCAAATAGCTCCTTCCATTGTATTAGGATTAAGAGCTTGTCTAAAGTCATCATGCTTATGTTTCATTTCATGTTCAACTTTAGCGAGACCTTCTCCCCAATATTGCATACTGTTTAAAAAATTAAAATTTAACATCTTCTTTTCTTCCCATTGAATCAAATAAACAAACATATGGTATTTGTCTGAATACATGTTTTTCTATATCATGTGGATATATATAGCCTTGATTGTAACTATAAAACCACCCTAACGGAAAATATTTAATTCTTGCTACACCCTTGTGCATAAAGAAATTATCTATTCCTCGATAGTACCATAAGATTTTTTCTATGTGTGTTTTAAAATAAAGAGTAATATTTTCTTTATCTAAATTATCGTTCCATCTTAATATACTAGAGTTTAAGTCTGTATATTTATGAGGAACATGTTCTGTTTCTTTCTTTTGTGTTTCCATATCGTGCCAATGTGTTTGGCCAAAACATAAACAATCTTCAGGATCAAAGTTTACAATATCATCTATGTTCTTTTGTATAATAACATCTAAGTCTAAGAATAAATTCTCTCCTTTTTGTCTAACAACATTATCATCAAACAAATACATTTTATTCCACCACTTCTCTAATTTGTTTTCTTTAGGGAAAGGCAAAACTTTTATATCTTCACTAAGTCCTTTTGGATTTTCTGTTAGACAGTAAAATGTAAAGTCATAGGATATAGATTCTAAACAAGACTCATATATCTTATTAACATGTTTGGCAGAATATTTACTGCCCCACTTTACTGTATAAATGTTTATCGCCAATGGTTTAATAACTCCGGATCTACTAATTCATTCTGCTTTGTATGTCCTCTACCTGAAGTCATTTGTTTAGGTAGTAGATCAATATTAAATACACAGAGGATTGGTGTTTCTCTATATATTTCTGTGGTTAAATCATCATCTTCCCAACTACGCCCTCGGTTATATGAGTAAGCATAGTCTGCTGGGAAATGATCCCATAATTTTTTACCCCAATCTCCCCATCGCCAGGAGTGATAGTTATCTGTTCCGTCTGTATATGTAAACCAAATCTTTTCTTGATTCTCTAATACATCGTGCCATATACATTCTGCTTGATCGTCGGACCAAACTTGACAACTGCCATTAGTATATGCTCCATGAGATAATTTAAATCTCCGCGTCTTCATTGGGCGCGGGTCTTGCCACCAACTTCTTAACTTAGTTGGTCTTTCCATATTATAGGTAATTAAAGGCTCTATATCATTTTGTATAATAACATCTAAGTCAAAGAATATAAAACGACCTGTGGGTTTGTCTTCAGCAAAGTTATGAGTATTGAATACAAATGTTTTAGGCCTATCCCAGCATCTTGCCATACCATATTTAAAGTCGTCTTTTTGAAACCAATACTTAGGATGTATGTTGGGAATGTCTGGAAAAGGAATAACTTTTACATCATCATCTATACCTTCAGCGTCATCTGTATAACAATAAAAATGGAAATCGTGTTTAGGATTACAATTCCTCTTGGCCATATTTTTTAATTTATTCACAAAGTGAGGACCATATCTAGTGCCCCACTTAGAACATACTATATTTACTCTCATAACTCTTTGCCTTTATAATCTCCTGCTAGTGGAAAAATTTTAGTTATTACATCTGCCACAGCATGTGCAATATCCATGTGTTCTAACTGCGTACCATTAGCACCTCGAAGTTCAATGTAATGTATCCAGCTTCTTAATGTTCCGTTAACATACATTCTACTCTTAGTATTACCTTCAGGTAATACAGCCCTAGCTTGTTCTTTTGCTATTCCATGTTCTAACGCCCATGTATAAGCATATCTAGTTTGCCTAATAATATCTTTTTGTAACTCCTGCCACTTACTATCTAATTTATAGTCATCAGTAGGAATACTATTTTGTCTATTTTTAGGGTCCTGCATTCTTGCTTCTCTTACTTCAAACTCTAAGTCCTTAGTAGGATCTGCATACCGCTGACTAAATTCTTGAAAGCTAAAACTCCTGTGTCTTAGAATTTGTCTTGCAATGTCTCTTGTGGTGTCTATTTCTAGACATACACTTACCATTTCTAATGGCGACCAATGCTTGTGTTTCATTAGATACTTAATAAGTTTCTCACTTGTATCTTTATTTAATTGTCCATCTGGATTACTTACTCTGGCACAAAAAGCTACAAGTTCTGTAGCGCTTGTGTCGTCTATAAGATAGTTTCCATCTGTTTGGCTGTAGCTGATTAACTTAACCTGCATATGACATAGTCCTTACCGTATTGTTGTTTGTGTTTAGCAAGTGCTTCCGTGACTTGCATTGTTTTATAATCAAAGTCTGTAATGTCTGATTTAATAATCAAAACAGCAAACTGAGACTCTTCAACTATTGGTATATAGTTATCATAGTCTTCGAATGTGCCTTTTAATATTACTGATTTTTCTGTTGTTACTTCTAACATATTCCACCTTGTTCATCGTGTATTATTTGTGGATTTAACTTTAACAAATTATTAAAGTATCCTTTAAAGAAGTCATTTGTAAAAATTTCTTCTAGGGTGTGTTCATTTATATTATTCTTATCCCAACTATACAATAATTCTGTCTTGTGTTCAGGAGAATTATTTGCAGTAGTTAAATTAAGAGCCACATGTTTACAGGGAAACACATTACCTTTAGAGTTTAGATAAAATGAATTATTAACTTTACCTTCACACTTAACATGTGGTGAAAATTTTATTGTTCTCTCTTTATATATGTCATCTTTTTTTCTTGTCTGTAGAGTCTCTAGTTCTATAAGTTTATAGTCTGGCATATCGGGTTTAGTTTTTTCTATAACTTGTAATTTTTCTTTAGGGATTTGATTATCATATATAAAGCCATAGAAGTTATATTCCTCTGATATTTTTTTAGCTTTCTGAATATCAGAATCTAATTGATTAGTATGTACATAATTCCAAAACACTCTACACCCAGAGTCTATCAACGCTTTTGCATTTTGTAATATTTGTTTATCTGGATTGCCTGTATTAATATTAAATGTAATGTTACCTGCTTCTAAAAACATTAAGCCTAAGTTACTCCACCAAATAGGCTCATTAGATTTTCCATTTGTAGTTATATCACAACCACCAATACCCCACCTGGACATAAAGAAATGAGCTATATCAAATAGTTCAGGATTTAATGTAGGGTCTGTATCTGTGCCTTTAAAATGTATTCTTTTCAACTTAGATTTTTCTATAAAGTCTTTTGTAAATGTATCCTCTATTTGTTCTAAAGTTAAATAGTCATCTCCTGATATAGGATTTATTTCTACTCTTTCAGGCAAGTAAGGATAAAGATCTGTTTCTTTGTTATACATCTTATCCAATTGTTCTTCAGTAAAATCCTCATACCAAAAAGGCAAAGCTACTATACTCTCATCTGTTTTTTCTGGATATGTTGCTGTACTATCTTTTAGAAAAGGTAAAGCACCTTCTTCTATTAAAAACTTCTCGCTAAATATATCATAGTTATATAATAAGTCATCTTCTTTTTCGTCCCATTCTTTTAGTATAGCTTCCACTTTATCATTACGGTATACAAAATAACCTAGGTTACCATCCTCAAGCAAAATCTTCTTGTTTGACTTATAAATGTCTATGTCCTGTATGTTGTTAATAATACAATTAGGTGTTATAAACAATGTATGTCCACCAGGTTTGGTGTGTTGCATTATATCTATTTCCAACCAATCCTTTCCATACTTAGGCACATGAAAGGTTATTCCATCTATATAGCCTTCTTTCTTTCGAGTAATTTCTAACAGTTTATACTCATCGGCGCTTACAAAGACGTAAAAATCAAAAGGATTTACGCACAGTTTCTTAACCTGTGTATATAATGCGTTTATCTGTCCTTGACTATAATTACTGTCTAGCTGATTTGCTATAATCGTTACCATGCCATAATCTCAATAATGTCTCATCTTCTAATTCATCGATCTTTATCTGTTTATTGTTAGACTTTAATACATCTACATTAAATAAACAAAATTTACATTCTTCTCTATATTTATGTGTCTCCAAATCCTCTGGAAATTGCATTCCTCTATTGTAAGAGTAAGTCCATTCAAATGGCATGTTACTCCAAAAGTCTCTTTGTCTCCAATAGTGATAGTTATCTGTTCCTTTCCAAAATGTTTTAAATATCATTTGATCTTCCTGTAAGGCTTCCCAAAAGATATGTTCACATTGATCTCTATTCCAACACATTACACTAGAGTTATAAAATGTTCCCCGAACATCTATAAACTTCCTATCATGTTTATGTTTAGGGTTCTGCCATCTGGAATGTATTATCCTAGGCTTTAATGCTAGTTCATATAAATTTGTTATATCGCTTTGTATGATTACATCTAGATCTAAATAACACCATTTACCTTCAAAGCCTAAAAAGTTATGAGAATTAAATACTAAGAACTTGGCTCTATCCCAACAATAGTTTTCTTTACCAAACCAATACTTAGGATGTAAAGGTTCTATGTCAGGTATATCTCTGGCATCACACTTTAATCCTGTGTCGTCATCTGTATAGCAGGTAAATGTAAAGTCATTATGATAATGTTCCTGTACCATACGATACAAATTATTAACATAATCAGGTGAGTACTTAGTGCCCCACTTGATGCATACAAAATTCATCATATTCTTTCTCAATCTCCGGGTGTCTGTCTAAGCCGTTTAATAAACATATAGGATACTCTGGTCTATATTTTCTTCCTGAATACAGATAAGAGTATACCTCATTGTGTGGTAAGTGTTCAAATGTAAATCCTTCATGGTATAAAAATGTATCGTCTCCATAAGGGTATTGTACAATGTATGTTTCTGGATATTCATTATAATGTTTCCATATATGTGTAGCATCTTTCCATAACATTACACTAGAATTATAATTACTTAATGGAAACCCAGGCTGGTGTGGGAAGTCATGTATATTTAATTGTTCGTCACCTTTATCTTTCCACCATGTGTATACTATAACAGGATTATCCACACAATAATCAAACAAATGATCTATATTCTTTTGTATTCTTATATCTAGATCTAAGTATAATATAGTACCCATATCTTTTAGCTGAAACAATTTTAATTTTTCCATATTACCGTCGGGTTCATGTTCCATATAAATAATCCCGATATCAGGATGTAATCCCTTAGGGTCATCCGTAACGCAAACATAGTTATACTTGCCTTCGGTATGTTCATAGATAGAATTAACAGCATCTGAGCTGTATTTCTCACCATATTTTAATGTTAAAATAGTTTTCATTGTAATCACTTTTATTTATAAATAAGACTATACACGATATTTTAGAGATAGGAATTAATGGCAACCGTTTCAAATGTAGTAATAGATCAAGGCACGACCTTCAGTTTGGAGTTAAATCTAACGAACGATGACGCTAGCGCTAAAGATCTAACTAATTATACAGTAACTTCACAGATGAGAAAATCTTTTGAAGCTACAACTGCTACAGATTTTACAACGGCAAAAGTTAATTCTACAGGTAAGATAACAATTTCTTTAACAGCAGTAGAAACAGCAGCTGTTAAAGCAGGAAGATATGTTTATGATATTGAGATAGCCTCAAGCTCAGAAACATTAAGAGTTTTAGAGGGAATAGTAACTGTAACACCAAATGTTACAAGAGCATAGGAGATAAAAGATGGCAGTTAATGTAAACGCTACACAGAACCCAGTATCGGTATCCGTATCTACTGGTAGTACTAGAGTCGTTACAACTACCACAACTCAAAGCCAGGTTGCAACTTCAACAACCATTGACAACTTGTCTGGAATAGATACAAGTGCTAAACAAAATGGTTACACTCTAGTATATGATGGCACCAGTGGGAAGTGGGAGGCAGCTCCAGCATCGTCTGTAGCAGCTTCAATTACTTCCATTGATGGTGGTACTTTTTAGAATGATATAAAGCTTTATATTATATAATATTTAAAAGACATTTAACTAGGAGAAAATAAATGGCAACAACAATTCAAATCAAAAGATCTACAGGATCGGCAGCTCCAGCAGCCTCGGACTTAGTAGAAGGTGAATTGGCTTATGCTGAAGATAGATCCGGTTCTGGTGCTTCTGCTAAATTATATGTTTCATCTATAGATTCAGGTGGTAACGAAGCTATCCAAGCAATTGGAGGTAAGTACTACACAGATCTAGTTGACGCAGCGACGAATGCTAATACAGCATCAACGCTTGTTAAAAGAGATGGCTCAGGTAACATTATAGTAGGCGCAGTAACAGGAAATCTAACTGGAGACGTAACAGGTAGCATTGCAGGCGCAACAGCTAACATGACAGGTCTAGTTACTTTCGGATCACTAACTGATGGCACAATTACAGCCACAGCATTTGTTGATGAGGACGATATGACTAGCGATAGTGCTACACTTATCCCAACTCAACAATCAGTTAAAGCCTATGTAGATGCTCAAGCACACATGACAGACGTCGGCATTGCCGGTGACTCTGGTACTGGAGCAATTACAGATGCAGAAACATTCACCCTAACAGGTGGAACAGGTATCACAACAGCGGTATCGGGTAACGCAGTTACTCACACATTGGATAACACAGCAGTATCAGCAGGATCATATGGTTCAGCAAGTACTATTCCTGTTATCACAGTTGACGCTCAAGGTAGACTTACAGCAGTATCAACAGCATCTACAAGTTCAGCATTAACAATTGGAGCCGATAGTGGTTCTGATGATGTTGTAACAGTAGGTACAGATACTCTTAACTTTACGGGTACAGCTAACGAAATTGAAACAACAGTTTCAAATAACACTATAACTATTGGATTACCAGACGATGTTACTATTGGCGGAAACGCTACAGTTTCAGGTAACCTAACAGTATCAGGAACTACAACAACTGTAGACTCCACAACACTATCCGTTGCAGATCCATTGATCTCATTAGCTACAGGCAACAATTCATCTGATGTCGTTGACATTGGTTTGTATGGTTTGTTTGATACTAGTGGTTCAAAAGACTTATACGGGGGTTTATTTAGAGACGCTAATGATTCCGGTAAATGGAAAATATTTAAGGACCTAGAATCTGCACCTACTACTACTGTTAATACAAGTGGTACAGGTTATGCAGTTGGTACTTTAGTAGCAAACATTGAATCAGCTTCAGCAACTATTACAGGCGGTACTATAACTGGTATCACAGATTTAGTAGTAGCAGATGGTGGTACAGGTGTTGGTTCATTTACAAGTAAAGGTATACTTTACGGTAATGGAACAGGTGTTTTACAAGTCACAGCAGCAGGCTCAGAAGGACAAGTTCTTCAGGCAGGCTCAGGAGGCACTCCAGAATTTGGTGGTGTTGATGGCGGAACCTATTAATATTAAGGGATAATTGAAATGGACGAACAACTACTTAATGAATATATTAATAACTTGGCAAATCAGGTTAATACCCTGACCCAAGAAAACATTTTACTTAAAACTAGACTTAGTCTTTTAGAGAAAAGGGAACAAGAGAGGTTGGCAGTGGAAGAGAAGAAGGAAATACAAACTAATCCGGCACCAGAGAGTAGTTACTCTCAACCGCCAGAAGTTAAACCAGAACCACAGCCTGAAAAGCCAGTGGTCGAGGAACCTTCTCCAGAGCCTGAACCTTCACCTAGACAACAGGTGAAGATGACACGAGGTCCAAGACCAAAAGGATATAATCCTAGAGTTGATGGACCCAGACCTTTAATCCCAGATACTAAAAGCGAGTCACAACAATAACAGAGGAATAATAAATGGCAACAGTTATTAAAATTAAAAAGTCGGAAACAGCTAATGCTGTTCCTACTACCTCGGATTTAGCGGTTGGAGAAGTAGCCCTTAATACAGCAGACAAGGTTGCTTTTGTAAGAGATTCAACAGATAGCATAGTTAAATTTGCAAATTACGCAGAGAAAAACTTAGCATTAGAATTTCCTACAGGAGATTATGGTTCAGTAGCATCGGCATTAGCCACAGATGCTTTTGGTCAAACCATTGAAGTCATATATGACTTACAAACCTCAATTCAGTATAGGGTTGCGACAGAAGACTTAGGTTCAGATTCATCAGTATAACAAGGAGACTATAGATGGCAGTTACAGTACAGTTTAGAAGGGGAACAACAGCTCAGAACAATGCGTTCACGGGTTCTGTTGGTGAGCTTTCAATAAACACAACAACCAATACTATTAGGGTCCATGATGGGAGTACAGCAGGCGGGCATGAGCTTATGAAAGCTGATGCCACAAATATTGATGGGAATGTTCCAATAGGAAACATTTCCGGAACAATATCAGCTAGCGCATTGGATGATGGGTCTAGCATAGACGGCGGAACATATTAATTAGGAGACAAAAATGCCAACACAAGTACAATTAAGAAGAGGAACTACTACACAAAATAATTCCTTTACTGGTGCGGTAGGTGAACTTTCCGTAGACACTACGCTAGATACAGTCCGAGTACATGATGGTTCAACAGCAGGCGGACATAGACTTGCCAAATATTCAGACATAAGTGCTGGAGATATTACGGCGGTTGTAGCAGGCACAGGACTATCAGGAGGAGCAACTAGCGGAAGTGCTACAGTATCACTTTCCCACTTAGGCTTAGAAAGCCTTTCAGACCCGAATGATGACAGAATTTTATTCTGGGATGATTCAGCAGGCGCTTCAGCGTTTTTAGATATAGGTTCAGGCCTAGCAATATCTGGAACGACATTAGCAGCGTCAACACAAACGAGCTTAGCAGATGCAGATGCAGATACTAAGATTCAACTAGAAGAAAGCAGCGACGAAGATACAATTAGATTCGACGCAGCAGGAACAGAAGTTATGAAGGTAACTTCAACAGGACTATTCCCAAGCGCAGATGATACATTTGCACTAGGGGCAGCTAACTTACAATGGAGTGATGTTTATGTAGGTCCTGGTTCACTATATGTTAATGGACAAAAAGTATTAGAAGATTCCTCAGGTTCAATTGTTGTATCTGCGGACTCTAACCAAAATGTTAGTGTACAAACATCAGGCTCAGGTAATGTCGAATTAGACGCTACAGGAACTGGTCTTGTTGCAGTTAAAAGCACATTACAAATTGAGGACGGTAGTAATATTACTAACTCAGCAGGTAATGGACTTACATTTGGTTCAGGTCTAATATCAGATTCACTTACATCAAGATCTACAAATACTAATTTAGTATTAGCTGGTAACGGCTCAGGGATTGTACAAGTAAGTGATGCCTTAACAGTAACAGGAAACCTTACAGTACAAGGAACAACCTCAACAGTAGAATCTACAACTTTAACAGTTGCAGATAAAAACATCACCGTAGCTCAAGGTGCAGCGGACGCAGCAGCAGCCAACGGAGCAGGACTTACAGTAGATGGAGCGTCAGCAACATTAACTTATACTTCTGCAGATGATAGATGGAACTTTAACAAATCCTTAAACGCTACCTTAATTGGTAATGTTACAGGTAATGTTACAGGTAATGTTAGTGGAAGTTCTGGTTCAACAACAGGTAACGCAGCAACTGCTACAACAGCAGCGGCTTTAACTACAGCAAGGACTCTATCATTTACAGGTGATGTAACTGGTACAGGAGACTTTGACGGATCAGGTAACTTAGCAACAGCATTAACTATTGCAGCTAATAGTGTTGCTTTAGGTACAGATACAACAGGGAATTATATGGCGCAAGTAAGTGGAGGAGATGGTATTACTATTTCTCACTCACAGGGAGAGGGCTCAACAGCTACAATCACTGGTACAGCAATATATGATTCAAGTGGAACAAAATTAAATTAAGGTAGACGCAGATGGCTTTAGCAAGTAGAATAGATTTACAGGATTATTGTCTAAGAAGACTTGGACACCCTGTAATTGAAATTAATGTTGACGACGCACAACTCTCAGATCGTTTAGACGATTCTTTGCAGTTTTTTCAAGAGTATCATTTCGATGGAGTCGAAAGGACTTATGTCAAACATGAAGTTACAGGGTCTAAGCTAAAGTTAACTGCTAACCTTGGTGGTAATTTTACTAAGGGAGACATCTTAACAGGTGGAACTTCCGGTGCAACTGCAGAATTTTATCAAACAGATTCTACAGCACAATTTTTAGAATTTGAACAAGTTAGATCAGGAACTTTTGTAGCATCTGAAACCGTAACAGGTAGTATATCAGGAGCCACAGCAACAATAAGCGCTACGGATTTTTATACTAAAGGAGATATTGAAAACGGATATTTTCCAGTAAGTAACAATATCATAGGTATAACCCGGGTCTTTAATTTTGGTGGAGCAGCCACAAACAATACAAAAGATGGACAACTGTTTGATTTAATGTATCAGTTTAGAATGAATGATCTATATAATTTAATGGGAGCAGACATGATATATTATTCAGTCGTGCAAACTCATTTATCAACATTAGAACAACTGTTAGTAGGACAACGACAAATTCGTTGGAATAGAAAAACAGATAGACTTTATGTAGATACAGATTGGGATAAGACATATAATATAGGCGACTTTATAGTAGCTGAGGCTTATGCTATCTTAGATCCTAATACATATACAGAGGTTTATGACGATATGTTCTTAAAGAAATATACAACAGCATTATTTAAAAAACAATGGGGCGATAATCTGAAGAAATTTGCAGGTATTCAAATGCCAGGTGGTGTGACTTTAAACGGAGAAACCATTTACAACGAGGCAGTACAAGAGATACAAGCAATTGAACAGGAGATGCAACTTAAATACGAATTACCTCCTCAATTTATGATAGGTTAACACATGGCCACAAATTTTTATTTCCAAAATGGCGGTGGTATAGGACAAACAGGTGAACAGCGCCTAATAGAAGATCTTATTATCGAAAGTCTTAAAATATACGGACACGATACTTACTACTTGCCTAGAACAATAGTAAACAAAGATGATATCTTTGACGAAGATGCTTTGTCCAGATTTACACAGGCATATCCTTTAGAAATGTACTTAGAAAATGTACAAGGGTTTGAAGGACAGGGAGATATATTCACAAGATTTGGTATGGAAGTTCGAGATCAAGCAACTTTCGTATTAGCAAAAAGACGCTGGGAAGACATGGTTACAAGGCAAGGGCCTGATGTATCTAGAAAAGCTAGACCAGTGGAAGGTGACTTAATATATTTTGATAGAACAAAATCCTTATTTGAAATTAAGTATGTAGATTTTCAAAATCCGTTTTATCAAGCAAATCAAATTTATGTATTTAAATTAACTTGTGAACTGTTCGAGTACAGCTCAGAAGATTTAGACACAGGTATTGCAACAATAGATGCGATAGAAACAAAATACTCTCAAGATATGTTAGAGTATCAATTTAAAAAGGAAGATGGCGGTTTGTTCTTAAAAGAAGATAGTGGTAGTTTAATTACAGAGGCATACCAAACATCTGTATCAGAGCCAATTGATAATGCAGACTTTGATAACTTATTAACACTAGAAGGTATACTAGACTTTAGCGAGTCTAATCCGTTTGGTGAGATAGGAGGCTCGTAATGTTTAAAGATAAAACATTTTATCACAGTCATATAAGAAAAGCTATCATAGCTTTTGGAACAATATTCAATGATATAAACATTGAAAGAAAGAATTCAGCAGGTGCAATAGCACAAACATTAAGAGTGCCTTTAGCGTACTCTACAAAACAAAAGTTTTTAACTAGGATTGCCAGAGTACCAGATACAAGTACAAGAGGGGAAGTAGCACTTACTTTACCTAGAATGGGATTTGAAATAAATGGTTTAAACTACGATCCAGGTAGAAAGGTAGCTCCTATAAATAGAACGAGAGTAGTAGGAACGGGAGACGATACTAGTACAGTTAGATCTGTATTTGCTTCTGCTCCATGGAACATGGATTTAGCATTATATATATTTGCGAAGAACCAAAATGATGGATTAAATATAATAGAACAAGTACTTCCTTATTTTAATCCTGACTTTAATGTAACAATAAACGATCTCCCAGAAATGGGAATAAAAAGAGACATAAAAATAACTTTAGATAATGTTAATTATGAAGACGAGTATGAAGGCGAGTTTGCAAACAGAATAAGTGTAATATGGACTTTGAATTTTACAATGAGGCTTAATTTCTACAGCCATGTAGCTAATGTAGATGTTATTAAACAAGCAGTAATAGATGCATATAATGATCCAGAATTATCACTAGATAAAGTAGCACTCTCAAGCGGAAGAGCAAGGGTTAAAGCAACAGTTGATCCTCAATCTGCCACACCAGCCGATGAATATAAGTTCTTGGAGGAATTTGATGAAGCATTCGAAACATAGCGGGTTTGAAGAATTAGATAAGAGCTTTAATACAAAAGAAATAACAAAAGCTTTAGAAACTAATCTTAGAAAAACCGAAGAAGAGAGAAAACTCCCAGCAGTAGACATGTCAGAAGAAGACAAAGACATTCTACATGCCAAACAACAAGAAGAAGACTTACAATACGCTAGGAGTATGCTTAAACAGGCAGAGGCATTTAATGCTGAGGCAATAGAAGGCATATTACACATAGCAAGAAACTCAGACCAACCTAGAGCATACGAAGTAGCAGGTGGATTAATTAAAAATTTACAAGATAATGCTAAAGACATGTTAGATGTACACGAAAGACAAAAAAGAATAACAGATGACGGCACTAAGGGTAAGGGTAATATAAAAACACAGAACAACATGTTCGTAGGTAGTACAAAGGAATTACTACAAGCATTAAAAGGCGAACAAGCCAAGTTAATAGAAGGTGAAGTGGACGATGGCTAGGCCCGAAGTCACTTCATATCATGGCAATCCTAATCTTAAACCATTAGCATATCAGCACGACTTTACTCAACAAGAGATAGCGGAGTATGTTAAATGCCAAAACGATCCTAAATATTTTATAGAAAACTATGTAAAAATTGTTACACTAGATCAAGGATTACAACCATTTAAATTATTCGATTGTCAAAAAGGCAAAGTAGATCTCATTATGAATGAGAGAAAAGTAATTTTAATGGAAGGTAGACAGCAAGGTAAAACAGTAACAGCAGCTGCGTGTATATTACACTATACAATATTCCAAGAAGATAAAACAGTAGCTATCATGGCTAACAAAGCCTCAGCTGCGAGGGAAGTATTAAACAGATATCAAATAATGTATGAGAACTTACCTTTGTGGATGCAACAAGGTGTTAGAGTATGGAATAAGGGTGATGTAGAATTAGAGAACAATAGTAAAGTACTCTCAGCAGCTACAACAGCATCCGCCATTCGTGGTAAATCAGTTAACTGGTTGTACATTGATGAGGCAGCAATCATACCTAACAACATAGCAGACGAGTTTTTTACTTCTGTTTATCCTACAATCTCAGCTGGAGAAACAACAAAGATCCTACTTACATCCACACCACTAGGTTACAATCACTTCTGGAAGTTCTGGAATGAGGCAGAGAAGAAACAAAATGGCTTTGAACACATGTTCATACCTTACTATGAGATACCTGGAAGAGATGAGAAGTGGTTAGAAGAACAAAAAGGACTCTTAGGTGAGGTAAAATTCAATCAAGAGGTAATGTGTGAGTTCTTAGGTTCAACCAATACTTTAATTAATGCTACAACTATAGGTAGATTAAGTAGTAAACCAGTAGAGTTTACCAATAATGGATTAGATATATACGAAAACCCACAAGAAGGACATTACTACGCAATGGCATGTGATACTGCCAGAGGTATTGGTGGAGATTACTCTGCCTTTGTAGTCGTAGATATAACACAAATGCCATATAAGGTTGTGGCAAAATATAGAGATAATCAAATAGCTCCTATGTTGTTTCCAGATGTAATTGGAAAGGTAGGCAGGGACTATAATAATGCTTTTATATTAGTAGAAGTAAACGATATAGGACAACAGGTAGTAGAAATACTACATCAAGAAGTAGAATATGAGAACATATTAAGCACAGTACAAGAACAGAACAGACAATATGTAAGTCCTGGCTTTGGTAAAGCAACAAAGTTAGGTGTAACTACTTCTAAACAAGTTAAAAGACAAGGGTGTTTTACATTTAAGTCTTTACTAGAAGAACAAAAATTATTGATATTTGATGAGCATATAATACATGAGATATCAACATTTATTGAAAAAGGAAACACATATCAAGCAGATGAAGGTTATCACGATGATCTAGTTATGTGTATGGTATTATTTGGGTGGCTGTCTAGTCAAAACTTCTTTAAGGATATGACAGATGTTAATGTTAGAGAAGGACTATATGGACAACAGATGGGAGAAATTGAAACGAATCTCACACCTTTCATTAGAATAGATGGACAAGAACCCGAAGTAGAAGTTATAGGAGATGATGTCTGGTTATTAGAAGATGAGTATAATCCAGGCAACATGCAGAAAAAATTAAGAGATTTAATAAACAGATAATGTATTTACAACAATATTGTCGTATTTACAAAATTGTAAGTCTAACTTTTGTCATGTATAAATAGTAGGATGATAATAAAAACTTGTGTCATTCATAAGATAATATAAAACCGAGGAGAAAAACATGGCATTTCAGCTATCACCAGGTGTTCTTGTTAGAGAAACAGATCTTACTTCTGTTATTCCAGCAGTAGCTACTTCTATAGGAGCTTTTGTAGGTAATTTCAGATGGGGACCTGCAGGCGAGATCACAACAATTAGTACAGAAAACGAACTTGGTGCCAAGTTCGGACAGCCAAATGACGATACAGCAGTTGACTTTTTGACAGCAGCGTCATTCTTGGCTTATGGTAATAACCTTCAATTAGTCAGAGCTATTGACGATACCACAGCAACTAATGCTGTAGCATCAGGCTCAGCGACACTAATTAAAAACGATGAAGATTATGACTTGAACCATTCTACTGGTTCAGGAACTAACGGCATGTGGGCAGCTAAGTATCCAGGCTCTTTAGGAAACTCTCTTAAAGTAGCTATTGCAGATTCCAGTAATTTTGACACCAACTCTGTTGCGTCAACTACTGTTACAGCAGGTGGATCTAGCTATAGTAGTGCACCAACTGTTACATTTTCAGCTCCGGCTTCAGGTGTTACCGCTACAGGTACAGCTACCGTGGCGTCAAATGCAGTTACAGCAATTACTATTACTAACCCAGGTAATGGTTATACCAGCGCACCAACAATTACAATTAGTGGCGGAGGCGGAACTGGAGCAACAGCTACAGCAACACTTGCAACTGATTGGACATATAAAAATGAATTTGATAGAGCACCACTTACATCTACAAAAGTAGCAATACAAGGCGGTTCAAACGACGAACTTCACATTGTTGTTATTGACGAAGATGGAGCTTTTTCAGGCGTAATAGGAACAGTCCTAGAACGATTCGCTCATGTCTCTAAAGCATCCGATGCTAGAGGACTAGAAGGCGGTTCATTATTTTATAAAGATGTAATTAATTCGCAGTCTAAGTATGTTTACTGGACAGACCATCCTGCAGGAGACTCCACATGGGGTAACGCAGCATTAGGTCAAGCATTTACATCAGGATTTACAACAGCAGAAGCAACAGTAAGCCTTTCAGGCGGTGTTGATGATGCACCTGACTCAGGTGACTTACAAACAGCTTGGAGCTTGTTTGCAGATGCAGAACAAACAGATGTAAACCTTCTTATAACTGGAGCAATGGGTACTACAGACCAAAAGTATGTACAAGATAACATTGCTAAAGTAAGAAAAGATTGTGTTTCATTCCATTCACCAGTACTAGCTTCCGTTGTTAACAACGCAGGCTCAGAGGTATCAGCCATTACTACAGACAGAGGTAGTTTAGCTGCCACTTCATATAGTTTTATGGACGGTAACTGGAAATACATGTATGATCGTTATAACGATGTATACAGATGGATTCCATTAAATGGAGACACAGCAGGTTTATGTGCAAACACAGACGCAGAAGCAGATCCGTGGTTCTCACCAGCAGGATTTAACAGAGGACAAATTAGAAACGCTGTTAAACTGGCATGGAGCCCTACTAAAACAAACAGAGACGAACTATATAAAATTGGTGTAAACCCAATTATTAATAACCCAGGAAATGGGATTGTATTGTTTGGAGACAAAACTCTATTAGCAGCACCTAGTGCTTTTGATAGAATTAATGTTCGAAGATTGTTTATTGTATTAGAGAAAGCAATTTCTACTTCAGCTAAATTCCAATTATTTGAATTTAACGACGCTTTTACTAGAAATCAATTCACATCACTTGTTACACCTTTCTTAAGAAATGTACAAGGCAGACGTGGTATATTTGACTTTAAAGTAGTATGTAACGAAAGTAATAACACAGGCGAAATAATCGACACCAACCAGTTTGTTGCAGATATTTTCATTAAGCCTGCTCGTTCTATTAACTTTATTACATTAAACTTTATTGCTACTAGAACTGATGTTAGCTTTGAAGAAATTGGCGGTTAACTGTATAAATAACTATTAAGGACTAAGGAGAAAAACATGCCTAATATAACACAATTTAAATCAGCATTAGCTGAAGGCGGTGCAAGGCCTAATCAGTTTCGATTGAGCATTCCATTCCCAAGCGATGTAAAAGACGCAAATCAAACAGACCTGTTATTAGTTAGCGGAGCAGCGTTACCAGCATCAACTGTCAACCCAGTTATTACACAATACAGAGGTAGGGAAGTTAAATTTGCAGGTGAAAGAATTTTTGATCCGTGGACAATCACAGTAATCAATAATAACGACTTCACATTAAGACGAAAGTTTGAAGAATGGATGGACATTATTAATGGTAGAGATGACAACGAAGGTGAAATTGAATGGGATAAATACCAGACAGATATTACTGTAGAACATCTAGACAGAAATGATGCACCCTTAACAGGCGGTAAATATGTATTGGTTCAGGCTTTCCCAATTAACATGTCAGAAATTGCATTACAATATGCACAGAACGACATTATTGAGGAATTTACTGTAACATTCCAATATCAAACATATACAGCCCAATAATTGGGACTGAGGATATATAATTATGGACTTATTTGGATTTGAGATCAAGCGGAAGGATAACGCAGCGAACGAGAAATCGTTTGTTGCTCCTTCACAAGATGATGCTATTGAAAGCATACGAGCTGGTGGGTATTATGGCACCTACATGGATTTGGAAGGTGTTGCCCACACAGAGTCGGAGCTTATTAAAAGGTATCGAGACATCGCCGGGATGGCAGATGTCGATACAGCAGTAGAAGATATTATTAATGAATCAATAGCGCAACTTGAGAATGAATCACCCGTTGAGCTCAACTTAGATGATGTAGATTTATCATCTGCAGTCAGAAAATCAATCCAAAAAGAATTTGAAGAGATTAAAAATCTCATGGACTTTAAAAATAGAGCCCAAGATTATTATAGACGATGGTATATAGATGGAAAAATATTTTTTCATAAAGTCATCGATATGGAAAACCCTAAAGAAGGGATCAAAGATATTAGATATATTGATCCAAGAAAAATTAGGAAAGTGCGTGAAGTTAAGAAGGAAAAAAATCCTTCTGGCGTAATGTTTGTTAAAGCAGTGGAAGAGTTCTTTATCTATAATGATAAAGGAGTTACTTCCAAACCAGGAGCTTATGTAGCACCTGAAAATCAGCAAGGGCTGAAGATAACAAAAGACGCCATAGCATACGCACCAAGTGGTTTGGTAGATCACGATAAGAATATTGCATTATCGTATCTACATAAGGCAATTAGGCCAGCAAACCAACTTCGTATGATGGAGAACGCAGTAGTAATTTATAGAATTACAAGAGCTCCAGAACGAAGAATATTTTATGTAGATGTTGGTAACTTGCCGAAGATGAAGGCAGAACAATATCTAAAAGACATCATGGATAGATATCGTAACAAATTAGTTTACGATGCTAACACAGGTGAAATTAGAGATGATAAGAAGTTCATGTCTATGTTGGAAGACTTTTGGTTACCCAGAAGAGAAGGCGGAACAGGTACAAGTATTGATACATTGCCAGCAGGTCAAAACCTAGGGCAGATAGAAGATGTAGAATACTTTCAAAGGAAGTTATATCAGTCCTTGAATATACCTGTATCGAGATTAGAACAACAGGCTGGACTAAATTTTGGTAGAGCAGCTGAGATAAATCGAGACGAGATGAAGTTTACAAAATTCATCATCAAGTTAAGAAGAAAGTTCTCGGTAATGTTAAGCGATCTTTTAAAGACGCAGCTCTTACTAAAAGGTGTTATGACGGAAGACGATTGGCATAGTATCAAAGACGATATAGAATTTGAGTTTGCCACAGATGCTTATTACACAGAGTCTAAGGAACAAGAAATTCTTAGAAGTAGAGTAGAAGTATTAAACGGTCTAGCAGCATACATAGGAACATTTTTTAGTAAGCGTTACATACAAAAGAATGTATTAATGTTAACGGATGAGGAGATTGATACAATAGAAACAGAGATTATGGCAGAGCCACAATACAGTAGACAGTATCAATGGAGTCCATTACAAGCAAGTAACCCGGATCAACCGGAACCTGCAGGTAATATAAGTAATGATGTACCAGGAGAAGGAAACCCTGTTCCTGGACCTGATAATGGAGCATAATATGGCAGAAGATAGAACACAAGAAGTTAAAGATTTGGTAGGCAATATCATAGCTGGTAACAGCGGTGAGGCTCAACAACAATTTAACGATCAGATGGCATCTCGAGCACAAGAGGCGTTAGACGATCAAAAGGCAGGAGTAGCAGCAGACATATATAATAAACATACTGTTGACCCTGACATGGAACCACAGGGAGTATCATTAGATGATGCACTTGTGGATATAGATCAAGATACAGGGCGACCTGTAGAGACAGGAGAAACAAATGGCGAAGACATTTAAAAATTTTAGAGCAGGAGTTATTACCGAAAGTCCTGTTGATGGTGTAGCTAAAGGCTCACTAGACGGAGATAAACATTTATGTGCATCGAAAATTATGCACAAAGAATGGAACGAAGGTACACCTATTATAGGTGAACACGCAGAACCAGTAGACGGAACAGTCTCTTGGTATAAAGTAATGTTTGAACACGGTATAGAAACAGTTGAAGTGAATGATCCTAATGTCGAGATCCTTGAAGAAGGACCTCATATGAACCATAAGAAAAAATCATATTAAACTAATTAAAAGGAAATCACATGGCAGTCACAGTAAATAACTTAAAACTCACCCAAGTCCAGGGTGTAGTATCTGTTAGGGGGACTGCAGCAACCGGAACAATTGCTTTAGCAACAACACTAAAGAAATCTACTGAGACGCAAAGCTCCCCAGCAGTCAATATAAAAGGACTACATTGGACTTTATCTAGCGGAGCTAGCGCTAAGGTTCAACGAAACTCCGTTGTACTATTTGAACTACAAGAAAGTGGTTCATTAGATATGTACGGGTATGCAGAGAACTCAGAAAACACATCTGATATAGAAGTAGCTATTGCCGGTGGCGATGGCGGTACTGTTATAGTAGATTGTGCTAAAGTTTCTGGTTACGGTTCACAACAACATCAAGACGCACCACTAGACACTAATGATTCAGGAAGTGTTTATGACGGTGGATCTTTAGGTTAAGGAGAAATAAATGAGACTTATTAAAGAATTCAACGAAAGTATTAACTATCTCACAGAAGATAGTAAAGATCCTAAGAAGCCTAATGTATTCATTGAAGGTGTATTCTTACAATCAGATTTAAAGAACAAAAACGGTCGTGTATATCCTAAAGAGATTATGCAACGAGAAGTTAACAGATATGTTAACGAATCTGTCAACACTAAAAGAGCTTACGGAGAGTTAGGACACCCAGAAGGACCTACTGTAAACTTGGACAGAGTATCTCATATGATAGTTTCACTAAAGGAAGACGGCAGCAATTGGATTGGTAAAGCCAAAATTATGGACACACCAATGGGTAAAATTGTAAAAGAACTTATTAGCGAAGGCGCTCAACTTGGAGTAAGCTCCAGAGGATTGGGCTCTTTAAAAGAGAGGAATGGCATTAATGAAGTACAAGATGACTTTATGCTTGCCACAGCAGCGGATATTGTTGCAGATCCTAGCGCTCCAGACGCTTTTGTATCCGGTATTATGGAAGGAAGGGAATGGGTTTTTGTTAATGGTAAATGGACAGAACAAGACATAGAAGAAAGCAAGGCAATAATTAACAAGGCTTCTCAGAGAGATTTAGAAGAAGCTAAATTTGCAGTTTTTAGCAATTTTCTAGATAAACTGTCTAAAATATAATAGAAATCTGTATAAATATAAATAGTTTATTAGATTATATTAAAATTAAATAATCCTAAGAGGAGAGTAACATGGGAGTAGAATCCAAAATCAGAGAACTTCTAGAAGGCAAGTTGCAAGACGATGCTGTAGAAGTACTTGACGAACTAGCGGCAAATCGTCCATTAGATAAGTCAAGCAATGGAGATGCTAAACCACCCCTACAAGGTAACTCTAATCCAAACCCAGAACAGCAAGACCTTAGTGGTTCAAGCAACCCTGAAGGCGGATTAACAAGCCCAGTAGGAAAGGAAGCGTCAGCTAAGGCTGGCAGTGCCCCTAGACCTTCAAACTCAGGCGCTGGTAAAGCACCTAACTACAACGATGGAGAGGCAACTCAAAGCGTTGTAGCACAATCTAGCTCTAAAGGTAATGTACATCAAGAAGAAGTCGAAGAGACTGAAGATGAAGTACTAGAAGAAACACCTGAAGTAGCAGACGAAGAGATTGTTGCAGAGGAAGAAGTAGTCGAAGGCGAAGAAGTAGAATATGTTGAAGAAGGCGAAGAAGAAGTTATTGCTGAATCTGAAGAAGACGAAGTAGAAGCATCTGAAGAAGAATCAACAGAGGAAACTTTATTCGAAGAGGACATTGCTAACTTGTTCGCGGACGAGGAGCATCTTTCAGAAGAATTTAAAACACAAGCAGCTTCATTATTTGAGGCATCGGTTGTGGCCAGAGTCAATCAACAAATGGAATCCATTGAGGATGAGCTTGTTGAGGAAGCCAATAAGGCTTTTGATGAGGCAAAAGAGAAGCTCGTAGAAAATGTAGACAAATACCTCAGTTATGTAACTGAGCAATGGCTTAAAGAAAACGAGCTAGCTGTTGAGAACGGCTTACGCAACGAAATTACTGAATCATTCCTTAACGGTATGAGAGAAGTATTCAAAGAACATTATATTGATGTTCCTGAAGAAAAATTCGATGTGTTGGCAGAACAACAGTCTGAAATTGATGAGTTAAAATCTAAGTTAAACGAAGAGATTAACAAGTCAGTTGCAATCAGCGAAGACAGAGAACAACTACAAAAGGAAAAAGTTTTCCGTTCCGTGGTTGACGATCTAGCTGAAACTGAAGTGGAGAAATTCGCAGGTTTAGTCGAAGGAATTAATTTCGACGGCGAAGACAAGTATATTTCAAAACTAAATGTTATCAAGGAAAATTATTTTCCTAAAGCGAAAGCTGATGATAGTGATAAGCTAGAAGATAGCGTTGATCAGGGAACTTTAACAGACAACACCGTGATGAGTAGATATGTACAAGGTATCTCTCAAGCAGCGAAGTTTGATAAGGTTAAAAATTAACATTTTTATAAATAATTAGGTTATAGAAATAACAAACAAAGTAAAACAAGGAGAAACTGATGTATCTTTCAGAAGAACTACAAAATAAGTGGAGCCCAGTTCTTGAACATCCTGAACTCAATGAGATCAAGGACCCGTACAAGAAGGCGGTAACCACAGTAGTACTCGAAAACCAAGAGAAGGCTCTTCGTGAAGAAAAAGAAGCTCTTTTCGAGGCTACACATGCTAACCAAACAGGTGCAAGCGTTGACAACTACGATCCTATATTGATCTCACTAGTTAGACGTGCTTTACCTAACCTTATGGCTTACGATGTTTGTGGAGTACAACCAATGTCTGGACCAACTGGTCTAATCTTTGCAATGAAATCTCATTTCACCAGTCAAACTGGCGCTGAGGCTTTATTCAACGAAGCAGACACTGATTTCTCAGGTGCAGGTACACATGCTGGAGCTAATCCAGTAGACGGTACTTACACTACAGGAAACGGGGTATCTACAAGCACTGCAGAAGGTTTTGGAGACTCAACTACACTAAATGAAATGGCTTTCTCAATCGAGAAAACAACTGTTACTGCTAAGTCCAGAGCGTTAAAAGCTCAGTACACAGTAGAACTAGCACAAGACTTGAAAGCTGTTCATGGTTTAGATGCGGAATCCGAACTTTCCAATATTCTTTCTCAAGAAATTCTTGCAGAAATTAATCGTGAAGTTATTAGAACTATCTACAAAGTAGCAAAAACTGGTTCTGCCAGCACAGCTACTGCCGGAACATTTGACTTAGATGTCGACAGTAACGGAAGATGGTCCGTAGAAAGATTTAAAGGTCTTTTATTTAATATCGAGCGTGATGCTAATGTCATCGCACAAGACACAAGGCGTGGTAAAGGTAACTTCATCATCTGTTCATCAGATGTTGCTAGTGCTCTTTCAATGTCAGGTGTACTTGACTATGCTCCAGCATTATCAACTAATTTAAATGTTGATGACACAGGTAATACATTTGCTGGCGTACTTAACGGTCGTTATAAAGTATACATTGACCCATATTCTGCAAATACAGGAGCTGCTAGCCAGTTCTATGTATGTGGTTATAAAGGCACAAGCCCTTATGACGCAGGTCTATTCTACTGTCCGTATGTTCCACTACAAATGGTAAGGGCAATTGACCCTGCTACATTCCAGCCAAAAATTGGTTTCAAAACCAGGTATGGCATGATAGCTAACCCATTCGTAATGCAGTCAGACGGCACTACAGATGGAGACACATTTACAGCAGACAGAAACCAATACTACAGAAGTGTAAAAGTTTCTAACTTAATGTAATTAGGTCTTTTCGGAAACGAATTAAAACGGGCTACTTAGTAGCCCGTTTTTTTGACTTGAATTTATTTTTGATTTACAAATTCGTTGAGTTTAACAGCTACTGCTATAACATCTTCAGCCGTCATTGGTTTTAGTATAGGAAACTCAGGATAAGGAATATCCTTTGCATCTTGTGCTCTACAAACATCTTGATGATATTTGTCTACAGCCATATTACGGTTTTGTTCTACTATACATTGTGCTTGACTAAGCAATTCGGCTCGTATTTCAAAGCCTGATTTATTCTCTGACATAATTTTCTCCTGTGTGTGTGTCAAGTCCAAATTTATTTTGGACATACTATATATACAAAAGGTATTAGTCCTTCTTTACTTATGGTTAGACATAAAGTATTATAAATACTAATAAGACAAGGTAACTAATATGGCATATTCAAAAAAGGTAGTAGATAGATTTAATGATGTTTTAAATAACCCAAAATCACATGGAGTTGGCAGGTTCGATCCTAAAGACCCAAATGTTGCTACAGGCATGACGGGAGCACCGGCATGTGGAGATGTTATGAAGTTAGATTTAAAAGTAAATCCAGATACTGATGTTATTGAAGATGTAAAGTTCAAAACATACGGTTGTGGAAGTGCTATTGCTAGTTCTACAATGTTTGTGGAAATGTTAAAGGGTATTACAATGACTCAGGCTTTAGAAATTAAAGATAAAGACATTGCAGAAGCTTTAGAATTACCACCTATTAAATTACATTGTTCTGTATTAGCAGAAGATAGTATTAAAAGAGCCCTACAAGATTGGGACGAAAAAAAGAAACATAGAAATCATAATAGGGGGCCTGAATGATAGAATGGACCGATGAAGCAATGGAACAAGTGATTGAAAGATTAGAAAAGAAAAAATCACCTGGTATTAGATTAGCATTGTTAGGCGGTGGTTGTGCAGGCTTTAAATATGATTTTAATTATGCTGATGGACCTAATAACGATCAGGATGAGGAACTAGACTTTGGAAAATTCAAAATGTGGATATGTCCTATGTCGGCAGGTTACTTAGCTGGTACAGTTATTGGATGGCGAGTAGAAGGATTGGTAGAAGAATTTACATTTTGGAATCCAGCAGAATCTAGCGCTTGTGGTTGTGGAGAAAGCGTAGGATTTTAATGATGGAGATAAAAAATGGCAAAAACATGGAGTGGAAAACTCACACATAGTGGTGTAAAGAAAGCAACATCACAGGGCGTCGGAGGAAGAGGTAGAAAAGTTAAACTTGCTACTTCCACGATGAATAAAAACAGAAAAAGAAGTTATAAAAAGTACAGAGGACAAGGTAGATGACAACAACCAATATTACGAATGTTTCAGAAGCATCGTGGAGTAATGCTAACCCAAATGAGTTAGACTATTTGCGTCCTAACGCATTTAAATTTCAGATACATAACATTCCTAATACAAGTTACTTCTGTAACGCTGCTAACATACCAGAAATGAATTTGCCACCTGCAATTCAACCCAATCCTTTAGTAGATATAGGACACCCAGGCGATAAAATAGAATTTGGTACTTTAATGATACGATTCCTCATACAAGAGGACATGAAAAATTATAAAGAACTATATGATTGGATGGTAGGCCTAGGTTTCCCTAAAGACAGCAAGCAATTTGCAGAATATACAAAAACACAAAACTATAGGTTCCCAGATATATCACCTGAGAGCTCACAAGGGTTAGGACAGTATAGTGATGCTACACTTACCCTATTAGATTCAAACAACAACGCAAAAGTGGTAATTAGTTTCGTCGATGCTTTCCCTACAAGTTTACAGGGTTTGGATTTTGAGATAGTAACAGGCAGTACAGATTATATGATGGGTGTTGCTATGTTTAAGTACTCATTATTTGAAATCGAAGTCTTATAATACCAAAAGGTACAATAACTAGTTGACTCTTACATAGCAAGAGTCTATAATGTATATATTATGATAACTCTAAAAGAACTACAAGACATGTGGCAAGAAGACTGTAAGGTTGATGAACTTAACCTTGGACAGGAGTCTACACGCATACCAGAACTACATTCTAAGTATCTTAACCATTTATCTACACTAAGACTACAATGTCGCAGATCCCAAAGTGAATTATTTAAAATGAGAAGGCTGAAGTGGAAGTATTATCGAGGTGAGTTAGATCAAAAGGAATTGAATGAAAGAGGCTGGGATCAGTACTTAGGTAACGCTCCTCTTAATAATCAGATGAATGAGTTCTTAGACACAGACGAAGATGTTATTAAATTAACCGATAAATTGGAGTATTTAAACACTTGTTTGACCCTGTGTGAGAGTGTTATGAAGTCGATTTCTAGTCGTTCTTTTGATATTAAAAACGCAATTGAATGGACTAAGTTTACAAACGGGTCTTACTAGTGAAAAATATTTGGCCGGTATCTAGGAGCAAAAAAAGTTGATCAAGGTTTCTAAAAAAGACGAAGTACATATTAGTGTAGATACAGATCCAAGTACTGCACAAGAGATATGTGACTTCTTTACTTTTGAAATACCTGGTGCCAAGTTTATGCCTCTATACAAGAAGAAAGTATGGGACGGCAAAGCAAGATTGTTTAATATATACAACCGAGAATTATACATAGGTCTTTTGCCTTACTTGAAAGAGTTTGCAGAAACCTTAGAGTATAATATAGAAGTAAACATGCCTGACATAGGCGAAACCATAGACATAGATAGATTTACTAATGAATTGAGGTTACAATCCAATGGAAAACAAATCGAAATTAGAGATTATCAGAAAGAAGCGGTTACAAAGGCAATTAATGTTGGGAGAACTCTCCTCTTATCTCCAACTGCTTCTGGGAAGTCTCTTATTATTTATAGCCTTATCCGTTATCACCAACTGAAAGGTAGAAAGCAACTAGTAATTGTGCCTACTACATCTTTGGTAGAACAAATGTATGGAGACTTTCAGGACTATGCTACGGCAGACACTTGGCAAGTAACAGAAAATTGTCATAGGATATATGGTGGTAAAGAAAAAACAAATGAATATCCTATAACAATAAGTACATGGCAATCTATATACAAGTATCCTAAAAAATGGTTTGAACAATTTGAAGTAGTATATGGAGATGAGGCACACTTGTTTAAAGCAAAATCATTAACAACATTAATGAACAAGCTTACAAACACACCTTTTAGAATAGGAACAACAGGTACATTAGATGGAACTAAGACACATAGGCTTGTACTAGAAGGTGTGTTTGGACAAGTACACAAGGTTACAACTACTAAAAAATTAATGGACGATAAGCAACTAGCCACATTAAAAATTTTATGTTGTATGATTAACTGGAAGGACGCACATAGAAAAGAAGTAAAGGGTATGACTTACCAAGAAGAAATAGATTGGATAGTAACACACCCAGATCGTAATGAAATTATAAGAAAATTAACTGTTGCACAAGACGGTAACACACTTGTTCTATTTCAATTTGTAGAAAAGCATGGTACAGTATTACATGAAATGATAAGCAAAACAGTTAAAGAAAACAGAAAAGTATTCTTTGTATATGGTGGCACAGATACAGAGGTAAGAGAAGAAATAAGAGCTATTACAGAAACACAAAACGATGCTATCATCATTGCCTCATACGGCACATTTTCAACGGGTATAAATATAAGGAACCTTCATAATATTGTGTTTGCCTCGCCTAGTAAGAGTAGAATAAGAAACTTACAGAGTATAGGACGAGGACTTCGTAAAGGAGAGAACAAAGTATCATGTAATCTTTTTGATATTGGTGATGATTTAGCGTGGAAGTCTAAAAAGAATTACACACTTAACCACTTAATAGAGAGGATCAAGATTTATAACGAAGAAGGTTTCGATTATAAACTTGTTAAATTAGATGTCTGATATAAGCATATTAAAATTAATGGACGGCACTACAATCGTAGGCAGACTAACACAAGACGGAGATCTTGTAGAAATAGAACATCCAATAGAATTGGTGTCTAATATAACACCTGTTGGAAATATATTAGGTGAGCAAGTAAGTTTAAGACCTTATGTTGCTATAGCACAAGAACATATTTTTACTATAGAAAGATATAATGTTATTAATATATCTACTCTACAGGAAAATTTTGTTGACGGCTATGAAAGAATGGTAGAAAATATTTATTTCAGAGAACAACAATGGGACGGTGACTTAATGTCAGAGGAACCAGACTTAGATATAGATACAATGACAGAACTTGCAGATGCAATTATAAAGAAACAAATACATTAGGAGTATATTATGGCAAAAAGACGTGACCCTAACTCGGCACACTATATAGACAACAAGGAGTTCCTTGTAAAGATTAGTGCTTACCGAGAGGAAAGAATTGAAGCAGAAGAGAGTGGAGATGAAAGACCACAAGTAACAAATTATATAGGCGAGTGCTTTGTTAAAATAGCAAATCATTTAGCATATAAATCTAACTTTGTAAACTATACATTTAGAGATGAAATGATTTTAGATGGTATTGAAAACTGTCTTACATATATGGATAACTTTGATCCAGCAAAATCTAAAAATCCTTTTGCATACTTTACACAAATCACATACTACGCTTTCATTAGGCGTATCCAAAAAGAAAAAAGACAAATGGAAACTAAGTTCAAATATATTAAGAGCTTAGATATAGATCAAATCTTAGAACAAAGCGCAGACGGAAGTGAACACTCTAATGATTACCTAAGTTATATGAGAGGCATGATTGAGCAAGCAGAGGCAGATAATGCTAAAGCTGACGCAGCTAACGCAGGTAAAAAGATGCCTAAGCGTAGACCTAAATACTTAGATGAAAAAATTAAGGCAGAGGAAGCAGCAGCTAAGGCAGAGGAAGATGCGAAAAGCTAGTAAAGATATAAAAGGATTTTATGAGTGGGACTTTACAGACATTGTTGCTGAACTTCCTGACAAAGGTAAACTTATAGAAATAGGTTCTTATGTAGGCAAGTCTGCGGTATCTTGGGCTGAAGCATTTGAAAAGGCAGGTAAGGATTATACTATACATTGTGTTGAAGTATTTGTAGGTATAGGTAATACAGGTAGAGCTTCAGTAATGAATGAAGAATTAAAAACATTTCTGGATAGTTTAATGTGTACTGCTGAAGAACAAGAACAACAGTTTATAGAGAATACAAAGGGCTGGAATATAACATACGAAAAGAAACACTTTACAGAAGATTTTGAATTGGCAGAGGAGTATACAGTACTATGGTATGATGCTAATCATTCAGAACAATCTGTAACAACAGCAATTAATTATTGGCAGGACAAAGTACAAACAATGGTTATTGATTGTTATGATACGGTTCATCCAGAGACTATGACAGCAATAGATACATCTGGTTTAAACTTTAAACTATTTGAATTTAACAAGGGAACAAAGGGGATAGCATTATTTGGTTGAAAAGGTCAACCAAAAGCGCTAAGAGTAGGTTGATTCTTACTTCACCCTTATATATAATATCATATTATGAAACTGAGATACAGCGAAGCATTTTATAGCATACAAGGCGAAGGTAGATTTGTAGGAGTACCTAGTGTATTCTTAAGAGTCTTTGGCTGTAACTTTGAATGCGCTGGTTTCGGACAAGAGCGTGGCAAGTATATTGCTACAGACCAAATGCCTTATATGACAGATCCTAAAGGCGATAAAAATCACCCAGAAGCTTATAAAGATATTTCAGAACTGCCTGTCACGCCTGTAGGTTGTGATAGTTCTGCTTCTTGGGCTATGAAATATAAACATTTACAAATGACTAAGACTGTTGATGAGGTATATGAACACATTATAAGTCTTTTACCTAATGGAAGATTTGATGAGAAGAATGATATACATTTGGTTATTACAGGTGGAGAACCTTTACTCGGTTGGCAAAGAGTATGGCCTGAATTAATTAAAATGTGTATGGAAGTAGGTTTGACTAATGTAACATTTGAAACTAATGGAACACAATTAATTAAACCTGAACTAGCAAACTTCTTTAATGAAAATTATAAGGGTATACATGTAACTTGGAGTACATCTCCTAAGTTAAGTCTTAGTGGTGAGAAGAATGAAGATGCTTTAATACCTGACGCACTTGTTACAATGAACCAGGTTGTTAATTCTCACTTGTATAATAAATTTGTCGTTAGAGACATAACAGACTTCGAAGAAGTTGATAAGTTTTATCTAACTTATCAGAAAAGTGGCGTACAAATAGATGCTGTTTACTGTATGCCAGAAGGCGCTACACTAGAACAACAAACACTAACTGCTAAAGGCGTAGCAGAGGCTTGTATGAAAACAGGATACAAGTTTAGCCCTCGATTACATATCGATTTATTTGGCAACGCTTGGGGTACATGATGAAATGGAAACAAATTAAAGAAACATTATGGGGACAAAATCCTCAGCAAGAAATTGATACTTGGAAAGATCCAGATCCAGATGATGTAACAATAGATAATGCTTACAAAACAAGATGGATTTGGTACCATACAATCCTAGCAGTAGAATTATTTCTAGTAGTTATTATTCAACTGTTAATACTATTTTTATTGGCGGTAAAACTATGACAGGTGACGCAACAAAACTTTATATATCGTGGGAAGATGTTAATGAATTAGTCTTTAAATTATTTAAAGAGTTAGGAAAACAAGATATAGACAAAGTGGTAGGCATATCAAGAGGTGGATTAATACCTGGTGTTATGCTTTCACATTGGCTAGGCGCTGGCTTTGAACCACTTGAATGGCAAACTAGAGATGGTGAGTTTCAAGATAAGATTAAAGCTAACGGATTCAACAAAAATTTAAAGGGCACTATTTTTGTTGATGATATATGTGATAGTGCCTTAACAATAAAACAGATCAAGGAAATTATTCCAAACAGCAGGTGGGCTGTATTACACCAAAAAGCAGACATAGAGCTTGACTTTGTAGGCGAAAGACTGCATAATAACGACAAAAGATGGATAGTTTACCCTTGGGAAACATAATCTCATACAGGAGACAAAATGATTAGTGAAGAGATAAAAGCTAGGTTACTAGAAACAGGACAAAGATTCCATGCGTCTGATAATATATCAGATGTTCTAGAGCCAGGCGATAAAGATAAATTGATTGATGAATTGGCTGGCAAGTTCCATGATGTTCTAAAGTCATTAGTAATAGATGTAGAAGGCGACCCTAACAGTATAGACACTGGTAGGCGTATGGCAAAAATGTATATAAACGAAATTATGTCAGGTAGATATAATAAAATGCCAGACCCTAACAGTTTTCCTAACTATGTAGAAGATGGTTATGAAGGTATGTTGGTTGTGAGAAGTGAATTGAAAAGTGTATGTTCTCATCATCACCAAGCAGTTCGAGGCACAGCATACATAGGACTTATTGCAGGAGATAAACTATTAGGTCTAAGTAAGTACACAAGGATTGCACAATGGTGTGCTATGCGTGGTACATTACAAGAAGAACTTAATGTTATGATCGCTAATAAGATACAAGAACATACAGGCGCTGAACATGTAGGTGTTTATGTACAAGCAACGCATGGTTGTTGTGAGAACAGAGGCATTAAGGCACATAGTTCCTTAACACAGACAACTGTATTAAGAGGCGGATTTAAAAATTCAGACTTGAAGAAAGAATTTTTCGATAACATTAAATTACAACAAGAGTTTGCACCAAGATAATGAATATTAATGGTAAACATGTAGTCGTTGATTTAGAAACACTTAGTACACATGCAGATGCATGTATTGTTTCTATTGGTGCAGTGCTTATTGACAACTTAGAAATCTCAGATACATTTTATATTAATGTTGATGGTAGAACTTGTAAAGAAGCAGGACTACATATAGAACCTGATACAATAAAATGGTGGGGCGAACAAAGTAAAGAGGCACAAGAAGCTTGGCAAAAGAATCCTGTTCCATTACAAGAAGCAATTGATAAATTTACATTATGGTATGGCAAAGAGTCTATTCCTATTTGGGGGTACGGTGCTAACTTTGATGTAGTAATATTAGAGAGTGCTTATAGAGCCTTGAACATGCCTTTCCCTTGGAAGTTCTGGGACATCTCTTGTTTAAGAACAATAATGAATGTCTTAGATAAAAGATTACCTAAGGCAAACAATCACAATGCGTTAGATGATGCTACGGCAGAGGCGAAAGTATTAATTGAGATATTAAAATCATGAGTAGAAAATTAGATTATGTAGTTTCAGGCACAAGTTATATGAGGTTTAGTAACCCAGGTATAGCTAAAGACGAAACGAATTCAAGCATTATTAATGTGCTTATAGACAAGCTGGTAACAGATGTTCACAGTCATAAATTTAGTATGTTATATAACGGACATACAGAGTCCAGCTTTGGAGATAGATTTACAGCATATAAGGATCATGTACATGAGATACATGCAGACTCAGGTGGACTACAAATTGTTACTCAAGGTATGACTATTACAGATGAATTAAAAGATAAAGTATATGAGAACCAGGCAAAGTGGGCTGATGTAGGTATGTGCTTTGATGAGATACCTGTAGTCCTTACAGGAGATAGATCAGATAGAAACGATACAAAAGCTAGGTTCTTTGACTTTGAAAATTATGAAGAACTAGCTCGTAAGACAGGTAGAAATGTTAAACGACAATTAGAAATATTTGAAAAGAATGATAGTAAGTGTAAACCTTATATTATCCTACAAGGTAATTGTGTTGATACATATCTTAGATGGTATGAACTTCTAATGGAGGAAGTACCTGCAGAATGGCATGATAGAATTGGTGGTGTAGCAATGGGAGCAGCAGCTCTAGGCACAGGTCCACTTGAAGATGTTAAACGAGCCTTTATTGCTAGTGAGATTGCTAAGGTATGGCCACAAGAAACTATGCACCTACATGTATTAGGAGTAGGTAGTATTAGGCGTATGATTCCTTATCTAGTCTTTTGTCAGAACGGTTTGTATGACAATGTAGAAATATCTTATGACTCTACTACACATAGCAGGGCGGTTGAGACAGGTTTATACTACATGGGACAAGGCACAACTAAGTTCAGTAGAAAAATGTCTAATTTGTATCGAGAAATGTACGATAATGTGCAGGAAACGATCCAATTAGGCGTAGAATTAGACGAATTTCACACCATTATGAACACACCTAGCATGAAGGCAAAAGAGAAATATGGCAATTTAAACAAATGGATCTATGTTAGAACAGCATTTATCCTTATGTCCATTAGAAACTTTATGGGGCATCTAGAACAGATGATGAATGACAAAGAAACCTTATTGAAGTTTACGGGTAAGATGAAACTTGACGGACAGTTCAGGAACCTCTATAATGTAACTAATCGTGAGCAGTTTGATGCTTGGGAAAATAACCAGTACTTAGGTGGTAGTATGAAATCAATGGCAGTAGGCACAGAAGCACCTAGTAGTTTAGAGGACTTATTTGAATGAATATATTTTTACTTAATGAAAATCCATTGTTGTGTGCAGAACAACATTGTGATAAACATGTTGTTAAAATGGTAATTGAATATGCACAGCTTATGTCTACAGCACATAGGTACTTAGACGGAGAATTATATGGAGAGCTTACAGACAAAGGTAGAAAAATTAAAAGGTGGCGACATCCAAACTCTAACATGGAGTCTACTTTATACAAGGCCAGTCATGTCAACCATCCAGATGGTTTGTGGGTTAGAAATAGTAATGCCAATTACGATTATCTATATGATCTATGGTTTAAATTATGTAAAGAATATACTCACAGGTATGGTAGGTTACACTTAACACAAGAAAAATTAGAACACTTACTTAGGTATGCACCTAAGAATATTCCACATGCTGATACAGCAGATGTAAAAGGCTTGCCACTAGCAATGCCTGATGATGTAAAAGGTGAGAGTGTAGTCAACTCTTATCGTAGGTATTACAACAAATATAAAATTGACTTTGCTAAATATACAAACAGAGAGGAACCAACATGGCTAACAAGGCATACCGTAAACGCTATATAAAAGTAAGCTTTCAGAAAGAAGGAGTACACTTCTTCCCTGGAGCAGATACAAATCCTAAATATGCTACAGGCGATTGGGATGATGTTAGCTTCTTAGGATATCCTCATAGGCACATGTTCCATTTCTATATTACATTAGGAGTTACACATAACGATCGTGATGTAGAGTTCATACAATTTAAGCGTGAACTAGAAAGAACTTTTGATCAAGGTGTAATTAAACTAGACCACCAATCATGTGAAATGATTGGCGAATCACTTATAAATTATATAGAAGAGAAGTATCCTAACAGAGCTGTTAGAGTTGAAGTATTTGAGGATAATGAAAACGGAGGCATCATAGAAAATGATTTATTTAGTTGATTTAGAATATGTAGAAACTAGATATACTGCCCAATGGAAAACAGAATTCCCTCAGCAAATAGCAGATGAGACTGGACAAGACATTACAGTTATTGAAGGTCCAGAAGAAATAGCAGCATGCACAACACCAGGTGCTTTTTTAAACTTTGCAGGCACAAACATTTATAAAGCAGAACAAGTAAAATTGTTAGCAGAGTACTTTAATAATAATCAGATTAAGAATGGAGATCACTTTGTTTTTGCAGACGCTTGGCATCCAGGTATAATTAATCTTAAATATATGTTAGATCTATTTCAGATAGATGCAACAATACATGCACTATGGCATGCAGGCAGTTATGATCCACAAGATTTTTTAGGTAGAAAGATAGGCAATAAACCTTGGGTTAGACATACAGAATTAGCTTTCTTCGATGCTATAGATAAAAATTATTTTGCTAGTAATTTTCATATAGAAATGTTTGCTAGTACATTCTTTAATCCTTCAGACGAAGAATATATTAATAGTAAAATTGTTAGAACAGGCTGGCCTATGGAGTACTTAGGTAACTACATACAAGCAGGTAGAATAGAAAAAGACAATATTATTTTATTCCCTCACAGAGATGCACCTGAGAAACAACTAAGTATATTTAAAGATTTAGAAAAAGAATTACCACAATATAAATGGATTAATTGTAACGAATATAATTTAACTAAGGTTGAATATAATCAGTTACTTGAACAATCCAAGATGGTATTCTCAGCAAACTTACAAGAAACATTAGGCATTAGCTGTTATGAAATACTAATGGCAGGAGGTATGCCTCTTGTTCCTAATAGACTATCTTATGTAGAAATGTATGAGGATATATTTAAGTACCCTACGCAATTTACAAAAGACTGGAAAGGATATCAAGACAATAAAAGTATTCTATTAGGCAAGATAGAAACAATGATGGAAAATTTTAATTCACCTGAAATACAAGGTGCAATTAAGAGTAATAGAGACACGCTGAAGACACAATACTTCTCGGCAACAAACATATATCAGGAGTTAATGAATGAGAAAATTTAAATATTTATCTACAAAAACATATGGACATGAGGAAGGCTTATCATGTGTATTTAGACAACCCTTGGCCTTACATAGTCATTGCAGTTTATTACATGGATATGCTTTATCTTTTAGTTTTAAGTTTGGTTGTGAGAAATTAGACGACAAGAATTGGGTAGTAGATTTTGGCAACTTAAAGGAATTAAAAAAGTGGTTGAAAGATTCTTTTGATCACAAACATGCAGTAGCAAAAGACGATCCTGAGATGGGAACATTTCTTAAACTAGAAGAACAAGGATTGTCAGAAGTAGTAGTAATGAATGGTGTTGGTTGTGAGAAATTTGCAGAACAAGCATTTCATTATGCAGATGAATTAGTAAGTAACTTGACAGACGGCAGATGTTATGCTGTCTCATGTGAAGTTAGGGAACACGGGGCTAACAGCGCTATATACGAGGGCTAACTTATGAAAGTAGCTCTAGTTACAGACACCCATTTTGGTGCCAGAAGTGATAGTCTAGCTTTCGATGCTTACTTTGCTAAGTTTTATGACGAAACATTCTTTCCTTATTTAAAAGAACATGATATTAAAACTGTATGCCACTTGGGTGACATATTTGATAGACGAAAGTATATAAATTTTAATACATTGAAGTCCTGTAAAAGATACTTCTTTAAACAGGCAGAGGATTTAGGTATAGACATACACATGATTCCAGGTAATCATGATACCTATTTTAAAAATACAAATGATGTAAACAGCCCTGACTTATTGTTAGGAGAATATAACAACATAACATTATATCAGGAACCAACAGAAATAATGTTAGATAGAGAGAAGGTACTTTACCTTCCATGGATATGTGGTGAGAATTATGACAGGACTATGGCCAAAATTAAAGAATCTGACGCAAAGACTTGCTTCGGACATTTCGAGTTCGCAGGTTACTTCCTTCTTCCTGGAATGCCTAATCTCCATGGCATGGATACTGACGCTTTTGTTGACTTTGATCTTGTGGTCAGTGGCCATTTCCATCATCGCCATAGCAGAGGGAATATTACATATATGGGCAACCCTTATGAAATCACTTGGTCTGACTATAAAGACCCTAGAGGTTTCGCCATATATGACACGGTTAAAAGAGATTTGGAGTACATCAACAACCCGTTTAGAATCTTCCACAAGATTTATTACGACGATTCAGATTTCGAGGGGAGCAATGCCATTAGCAATTTTGATTTTACTAGTGTCGTTGGTTCTAATGTTAAACTAATTGTAAATAAAAAGACAGACTATAAAAAGTTTGATGTCTTTGTAGACAAATTATACACATGCAATCTAATTGATCTAAAAATTATTGAAGACTTCTCAGAGTTTGAGGATGAGGCATTGGGTGAGGAAATAGATCTAGAAGATACAATGACATTGCTAAAAGAATATGTTGATGTTGTTGAAACAGATTTAGACAAACAACGAATTAAAAATTTACTACAGAGCCTATACATCGAGGCACAAGATACAGTATGATACAATTTAAAAATATTAAATGGAAAAATTTCCTGTCGACTGGTAATGCTTATACAGAGATTGATTTTACAAAGTCTCCTAGTACATTAATTATAGGTGAGAACGGTTCAGGTAAATCTACATTATTAGATGCTTTGACATTTGCATTATTTAATAAACCTTTTAGGAATGTATCTAAGCCCCAACTTATTAATACTATTAATGGCAAGAATTGTTTAGTAGAAATAGCATTTAGTATAGGCACAAAGAACTATACTATTAAGAGAGGACTACAACCTAGAGTATTTGATATTACAATTAATGGAGACTTGTTAGATAAGAATGCTAACATAAGAGACTTCCAAAAATATCTAGAAGAGAATATTCTAAAACTTAATTACAAGTCTTTTACACAAATTGTTATGTTAGGTAGTGCCTCATTTACACCTTTCATGCAGTTACACTTGGGTGCTAGGCGAGAGATTATTGAGGATATATTAGACATCAGTATCTTTACAAGCATGAATGCTGTACTTAAAGGCAAGCTTACACAATTAGAAAACGATAAAAGAATTATAGAAGGTGAGATAGATGTTGCAAAACAAAAGTGTAATCTTCAAGAAACATATATAAAAACATTGGAGGATGATAAATCATCTAAAGTCACACAGATCTTAAAAGACATTAAGGAGACTGATAATGCGATCGAGACGGCTACTGAAGAAGCTCAGCGATTCGGGAAGGAGAAGCAGGAGGTTGGTCCTGTTAGCGAAAAGAAAAGAAAACTTGAAGAATTTAGAAGCAAGTTCGAAAGTCAAATTGCCAACCACAGAAAAGAACTAGAGTTCTTCCACAACAATGAAGAGTGTCCTACTTGCCAGCAAGGCATAGAACACGATCACAAAGATTTAATGACACAAAGAGATGAACAAAAAATCTCTGAACTTGAAACAGCTCTAGAAGAACTGAATACGAAGTATAGCGAGGTAGAAGTATTAGTACAAAAGGTTCAAGAGTTAGATGAAAAGATAATAGAAACAAACAATGAAGTCATTACACAACAAAGAATACAACAGCGCCTACAGTTAGAACTTAGTGATACAGAACACAAGACAGGCAACATTAAAGATGAGAAAACAAAACTTAAAACTCTAGCAAAGAGTACACTTAAAAAGGTTGAAAGTAGAAGTGAACTAAGCAACAACGAACATTATTTTAATGTTGCTAAGTCTATGTTACAGGATACCGGAATCAAGACAAAGATTATAAAAGCATATCTACCTATAATAAATAAATTAGTTAACAAATATTTAGCAGCAATGGATTTCTTTGTTCAGTTTGATTTAGACGAAACATTTAAAGAAACTATTAAGAGTAGAGGCAGAGATAAATTTAGTTACGCATCTTTTAGTGAAGGTGAAAAACAAAGAATAGATTTAGCATTAGTTTTTACATGGAGAACTATTGCTAAGATGAAGAACAGCGCTAGTACAAATATTTTATTATTAGATGAAGTGTTTGATAGTAGTTTAGATGTTAATGGTACAGACTATGTTATGGAATTGTTGAACACAATAGGCGAAGATACAAATGTCTTTGTAATCTCGCACAAGGGTGATCAACTATTTGACAAGTTTAGATCTGTAGTTAGATTTGAAAAAAGACAAAACTATTCTGTATTAGAGAATAGGAAAAAAGAAAATGAAATACACTGAACAATTTGCCAAACACGAATACTTAACAGACAAATGCTGGCCACATACATATGGTCCTAAGATTTATGATGACTTGTTTGAACCTATACAACATACAGTTAGAAATTATTTAGAGTTAGGCTCTGCTTATGGTGGGTCTGCTTTATTAGCTAGAGATTATTTTACTAGGGCTACAGTATGGACAGTAGATATTGTTAGTCCTAATAGAAGAATACAATCCTCAGATAGAATTATTACATTACAAGCAGACGCATATCAAAAACGAATAGCTGATATGTTTCCACCTGACATGGATATTATTATTGATGATGCCTCACATAATATAGAGCATCAACAAAAAGCAATTGAATTATATCTTTCTAAACTAACAGTAGGTGGACATTTTATTATAGAAGATGTAGAGTCTCCAACAAACTCTTTTAAATTGTTTGATAAAAAAGTAGACGAGGTTTATAACAAATTAAAGACTCGAGGTAATATGTATCTTGACTATGAAGTATCTACATACGAAGGCCCAGAGTACTATGCTAATGTAAAACCTGGAAGAGAAGAACAAGCAGAAGAAGAAATGAAAGAGTATGGTGAGTTAAGACTAAAAGCAAAGAATGATAACTTATACATTGTAAAGAGAAAAGTATGAATAATGAAAATATCAAAGTTATATTAAGAAATCCATTACAAGTAAAAGTCCAAGAAGGTTATAGTGACTTTTTAGAATACACTATTCATCCTTTAGATACACCTATTAAAGAAGCTTGGTTAGAAAAACTTAGAGATATACTTAGACAAAATTTACCTATTGACAATGACTTTTGCCACTTAGGTTTCCCACAGACACATAGGGACTTACCTTTTCTATGTAATAGACTCAACGATTGTAAAAGAATAATAAATGAATTTCCCTGGGAAGACTTTGTACTCAGACCAATAAAAATAACAGAAACATTTACACCTGAATTATGTGTAAGAGAAGAGTCGGTTCATACAGGTATCACAGGAGGCGCAGACGATTGGGTTAATCATGATGTAATGAATACTCTTCATAACTATTTTGAGAAAATGAATGGTACAATAGAAAATCCTTCTCCCTATATAGCAGCAGCACAAAAATGGCCAGAGATAATAATTGATGATGTTATACATTATCCTAAAAATGTAGATCAAAATACACCATGCGCACAGGCAATAAAAGATCTAAATTTAATATGTCATGAGATGGAATCATTAATTAACGCAATGAAAGCAGGGCTAGATGCTACATCAACAACTATTGTACAATGGAACAGATCAGATAGATGGCCTTTAGAAGACTATATGAGAGATGGATTCGTACAAAATAGATACAAAAGAGTTCCTGGTGGTGTATATTTACATTGGAGTCAAGTAGGTAAAACATTATTAGAAGTATTCAATGATGAAGGTGCTCCTAAGTTAGA
>Ga0315322_10000065_pt1 | contig 60891 bp, 61 predicted proteins | sample M110021515metaG_FD_203461 | JGI IMG/M metagenome (GOLD analysis project Ga0315322, IMG submission 203461) | Ammonia-oxidizing marine archaeal communities from Monterey Bay, California, United States - M1 100m 21515 | ecosystem: Environmental > Aquatic > Marine > Intertidal zone | place: USA... | reverse complement strand
GCTGAATTGGAAGGTGATATGGGTGATTCTCATGTTGGTTTACAAGCTCGACTTATGTCACAAGCACTAAGAAAACTTACGGGTTCAATTTCAAGAACTGGTTGTACTGTTATATTTATTAATCAGATTCGTATGAAAATTGGTGTTATGTTTGGTTCGCCAGAAACAACAACAGGCGGTAATGCATTAAAATTCTATTCATCTGTTCGTCTTGATATTCGTCGTATTGGACAATTGAAAGAAAAAGATAATGTAATTGGTAACCAAACCAGAGTAAAAGTTGTAAAAAATAAAGTCGCACCTCCTTTTAGAACTGTTGAATTCGACATCTTATATGGTGAAGGAGTTTCGAAAGAGGGTGAAATTATAGACTTAGGTGTAAATGCTGGTATTATTGAAAAATCGGGTTCTTGGTATTCTTACAATGGTCAGAAGTTGGGACAAGGTAAGGAAAAAGTCCGTATTTTATTAAAAGAAAAAATTGAACTTTGTCAAGAAATTGAAAATAAAATTCGTACTGAATCTGGATTGTTACAAGGTGTAATGCTAGATGAGGTCTCTAAGGCGGAATTAGATGATTCTAAGCTTAATCCGGAAGATGACACTATCGCTGGATAAGCATATAAAAAAAATAAGTTATATAAAAGGTGCGGTTTATTCCGCACTTTTTTTTATTTATTAGAATAATATTTATTGCAGTATTAACAAGAAATTTCTGATATATTTTTAAATATAATATAAAAAAGATAATCAAAATATTTTATCATTTTATATTGAAAAATAGCCTGTAAATTGCTATTTTATCTTAAAATTGAAAGGCAAATTATGAAAACTAACCAAATTCGCAAAACTTTTTTAGATTATTTTGCAAAAAATAAACATCAGATAGTTGATTCATCTGCGCTGGTTCCACAAAATGATCCAACTCTTATGTTTACAAATGCGGGTATGGTTCAATTTAAAGATTTATTTACAGGTCTAGAAACTAGGGATTATAAAACTGCTGTAACATCACAAAAATGTGTTCGTGCAGGTGGTAAACACAACGACCTAGAAAATGTTGGTTACACAGCTCGTCACCATACATTTTTTGAAATGCTAGGCAATTTTTCTTTTGGTGATTATTTCAAAGAAAATGCTATTGAGCTTGCTTGGAATTTATTAACCAAAGAATATGCATTAGATAAAGATAAATTATTAGTAACCGTTTATCATAATGATGATGAGGCGGTAAATTATTGGAAAAAAATAGCTGGATTAAAAGATGATAAAATAATCCGCATCGCCACTTCTGATAATTTTTGGCAAATGGGTGATACTGGCCCTTGTGGCCCTTGTTCAGAGATATTTTATGACCACGGCGAAGATATATTCGGCGGTGTTCCTGGTTCTCCTGATGAAGACGGTGATAGATTCATTGAAATATGGAATCTTGTATTTATGCAATTTGAGCAAATGGAATCTGGTTTAAGAAAAGATTTACCAAAACCTAGTATTGATACGGGTATGGGATTGGAAAGAATTTCGGCTATTTTACAAGGAAAGCATAATAATTACGATATTGATACATTTAAAAACATAATCGATTATACCGCCGGTATTGTTGACACTGATACGGATAATGTATCGTTGAAAGTTATCACTGACCATCTTCGTTCTTCGGCATTTTTAATTGCTGATGGGGTGTTGCCATCAAACGAAGGTAGGGGTTATGTGCTAAGACGCATAATGCGTCGTGCTATGCGACACGCTCATATACTAGGTGCAAAAGACCCACTTATGTACAAACTAGTTCCATCTTTAATAAAAGAAATGGGGCAACATTTTACTGAATTAAAAGATGCTAATTCATTAATAACTGAAACTTTAAGGTTGGAAGAAACAAGATTTAAAGAAACATTGGATAGGGGATTAAAATTATTAGATTCTGAAACCGAAAAAATGGGTTCAAGAAAAGTTCTTGATGGTAAGATTGCTTTTAATTTATATGACACTTACGGTTTCCCTGTTGATTTAACAGCTGATATTTTACGAAGCAAGGGTAAAACTATTGATATGAAACAATTTGATGCTTCAATGTCTGAGCAAAAAGAAAAAGCTCGTTCTGCTTGGGTTGGTTCAGGGGCTTCAAAGACAGATAAACTTTGGTTTGATGTAAAAGATAAAGTTGGCTCAACTGAATTTTTAGGTTATGAAAGTACACATTCCGAAGGTGTTATTAAGTCTATAGTTGTTGATTCAAAACAAGTTAAAAATTTAAGCCGAGATCAAGAAGGTGTTGTAATAACTAATCAGACACCATTTTACGGTGAAAGCGGTGGTCAAGTTGGCGATACAGGTATTATTAAAAATAAAAATTGTAAGTTAATTGTTATTGACACACAAAAAGCACTGGGTGATTTATTTTTACATTATGTTAAGGTTAAAGACGGAGAAGTTTGTGTAAATGATTCAGTAGAATTGATAGTTGATAATGCTCGTCGTAAAAAAATACAAGCTAATCATTCTGTAACACATCTTATGCACGAATCTCTGAGAGAAATATTAGGAGACCACATATCACAAAAAGGTTCATTACAAAATGAACAAATTACAAGATTTGATGTATCAAACAATTCTGCAATCTCGAAAGAAGATATAATTAAGGTTGAAAATATAGTTAATCAACAAATCCGTGATAATACGCCGATTGATACTATTCTTACGACACCAGAAAAAGGCCGAGAAATGGGCGCACAAGCATTGTTTGGTGAAAAATACGGTGACGAGGTTAGGGTTGTTAGTATGGGTTCAGCAACTGCTGATAAAAAAGCATACTCAATTGAATTATGCGGTGGTACGCATTGTAAAAGTACAGGTGAAATTGGCGGTTTTAAAATAATTAATGAAACTGCGGTATCGGCTGGGGTAAGGCGAATTGAGGCCGTAACAGGTAGTGAATTAAATAAATATGTTCAAGATTTAGAAAAAGTTATTAATTCATTAAACGTTAAATTAAAATCGACAACAGATAATTTACCAAATAAAGTTAAGTCTTTGATTGATAGTAATAAAAAACTTGAAAAAGAAGTTATTAACCTTCGTAAAAAAATGGCAAGTGATGATGCTAATCGAGATAATTTAGAGCCTGAATCTATCAACGGCACCAACTTTATTGGGCAAACTGTTGATTTACCGGCCAAAGAATTAAAGGGATTAGCTGACGATTTAAAATCACAGTTTGATAATTCAGTAATTGTTTTGATTTCTGCAAACGATGAAAAAGTATCGATAGTTGTTGCAAGTAACACTGATAAACATAATGCTGTTGAGCTAGTAAAAATTGCCTCAAAAGTGCTAGGCGGAAAAGGTGGCGGTGGCCGTCCGGATATGGCACAGGCCGGCGGTAGCGATGCTAGTAAAGTAGATGAAGCTATTTCTGAAATTAAAAAACAATTGTAATTATTTTATTTTTTTGTGAAAGAAATATTTATAAAAAAATCTATCAGAGCAATTATTTACTACTAAGCTTAATAGCCATATTATAAACAGTGTAATAAAAAATCTATACACAACTAATATAAACATATCGGCACCGATTAAAATCATTAATAGTGTATCTTCTATAATAGCGTGACTTAGACATAATAATGATATTGATAAATAAATGTCTCGGTCTTTTAATTTATTGTTTTTTATTTCTTCTATAAAGAATGCTCCACCGTAAGCCAATCCTAATAATAAACCTATTACTGTTATATTACTTGCTTCTTTACTAATTCCGGCTAGTCTAAATATTGGTGATAAAGTACTTTCCAGTAAATCTGTTATTTTTATAGCTTTAAGAATTTCAACAATAAATACGATTAAATAAATCACAAACAATAAAAATATCAGTGATTTTAATGAATTGATAGCCCATAATTCAAAAGAGCTGTTTATACTTTGCGGTTCGATTATTATTTTGGCTGATTCCTGATAAAAGCCCATATTGTTAGCGGTTTTAATAAATAAGAATGCTATGAAAACGGTTGATATAAATCTAAATAATGTAATAAACGGTAATTTTAATCCGACCATTCTTACTACGGCCATTTCCATAAATATATTATGAACAATTAGCACTAATAATGAAATTGTTGTTGCTTGGGCAACAGTAAGGTTTTGTAATGATTCCATATTTGAAAATATACTTAAACCAGCATATAAATTTACTAAAATAGCAGAAGCCCAAACCAAAGCCGATTCACCGCCAAGATTTAAAAATTCCATTACAGGAGTTAATGCTTTTGCCAAGTAGTCAATACCGCCCAAATCTCCTAATATTCTTACAAAAATTAGTGTTGGTATCATTATTTTTACGAAAAATATGTATATTTGAGTACCAGAAAAAAATGTTTGTTTTAAAATATTTTTTATCACTTTAATTCAGATGCCACTTGTTCAGGGTTGATGTCGTGCAAACCAATAATAACTAATCTTGTTGATTTGATTTCGTTGTCATTCCAAGGGCGATCAAAGTATTTTGTAAATCGAGGCCCCACACCTTGGATTACTTGCCTCATAGTTTTTTCTGAATTATAGATAAATCCTTTTACCCTAAGAATATTATATTTTTTTACCACTGATAATAAAGCTTTTTCTAGTTTATCAATATTTTTAACTTCACCTAATTCAACAGTAAATGAATTAAATTCATCGTGATCGTGTTCATCGTGGTGATGGTGTTCTTGGTGTGTTTTACGCTCATTTATTGTTTCTTCACTTGCAAAGCCAAGACCTAATATAGCATCACTAGAAACAGAAGCATTTGAGCTTTCAATAAACGACACACCGTCACGAACTTGTGATTTTAATTCTAACTTAATTTTTTTGATTTCAGATTCTTCTAGTAAATCAATTTTGTTCATAATTACTACATCAGCACATAATAACTGATCGGCAAAAACTTCGTGTAGAGGGTTTTCGTGATCTAGGCTTTCATCTTCTTGGCGTTGTTTTTGTACCATTTGTTCATCTGATGCAAATTTTCCTTCTGATAATGCTTTTGAATCAACAACGGTTATAACACCGTCAACCGTCGCTCTTGATTTTACACTAGGCCAGTCAAAAGCTTTTACTAGTGGTTTTGGCAATGCTAAGCCTGATGTTTCAATTAATATGTGTTGGGGTGGATTTTCGCGATCAAGCAATTTTTCCATTGTTGGTAAAAAGTCATCTGCGACAGTACAGCAAATACAGCCATTTGATAATTCTACGATGTCTTCTTCCTGACAATCTTCCATACCACAACCTAGCAATACTTCACGATCAATTCCCAAATCACCAAATTCATTTATTAAAAATGCTAATTTCTTATTATTATTGTTTTCAATCATATGACGGATAATACTTGTTTTACCTGCACCCAAGAATCCCGTTATTACTGTTGCTGGAATTTTATTCATATTTTACTCTCCCTTTAAATTTAATGTTAAGCCGGCGATAACTAAATCTACTTTATTTGCGACACTTGTTATTTTTTGATTTAATAAGCCTTGTTCGTTTTGAAATTTACGGCCTAATTTATTTTCGCTAACTAAACTACGCCCCACCTCATTTGACACGATGATAATATCGCTTTTAGTTGATTTTAATGTATTAATTAATTCGGCGGTGTGCTTTTCTATGTCTAATTCTTTTAATAAAAGATTGGCTAGCCACATTGATATACAATCCAATAATACAATATTATCGCTATTATTTTTTTTTATTATTTCTGCTATGTTTATTGGCTCTTCTATATTTTTCCAAGTTTCGTTGCGTTCTTGTTTGTGCTTATCCACTTTTTCTTGCATTTCTTCATCAAATATATTCGATGTTGCAAGATATGTTTTATTAAGCTTTTTTTCTTTGCTTAGATTATTTACAGTTTCCAGAGCAAATGCCGTTTTACCCGATTTTATTCCACCTAAAATTAAATGTATCATATATCTAGGCTTTCAATGGGTAATTTATTAATAAATCTTACTCGCCATTTGCCTTTTTCTTTACTTTCTTTTTTGTGAAAATGTTCTAGTAAAGTTATTGATTGATTATCAATTGTTATGTTTAATGCATTATCCATTGCTAAGTCCATTGCAAATGCAATCATTGCACGAATTGTTCCACCGTGTGTTACAGATATTATATTTTTACCGGCATATTTATGGGTTAATTGGTGCATACGGTGTGCAGTTCTTCCGTATAAATTCATAAAACTTTCCCCTTGTTCTATAACGGTATGTGCTGGTGCAAACCAGAATACCTCATCTGTTTCTTTGTATACATCTTTGAATGGTTTGTTTTCCCATACACCAAAACATTGTTCATTAAATTCAGGAATTTCAATTTGTTCCGGTAAAATCGCTCCTGCTTCTTTAATTGCATTTGCCGTTTGTATTGTTCGTTTTAATTTAGAGGTTATTAATACATTATCTTCGTTCGGTAAATTATTTGCATTCCATTTTGATAAGTCATTACAAGGTGTACAATCAACATCTTGTGAACCGTAAAATGTTCCTTTGTGGGTATGCTCAGCAACAACAGCGTGTCTTATACAATACCAGTTAGTTTTTATCCATTCGTTACTCATTGATTAATTCCGTATAAAGTTAGTAATATTATGATTTCGCTAATTACTTGGCTTGCACCTAGGCAATCACCGTTAATCCCACCTATTTTTTTGCGATATAGTAATGATAGTAATGCCCAAATTACAAACGATACAATTAATAATTTTAACAATATTGTTATATTTGTTAAGTGTATTATTATTGCTGATGTAAATATTAAGATGAATAAAATTTGTAATATATTATATTTAATTTTATTTTCTTTTGACACATAATTTAATAAACCAGTTTTTTTTGCTTGTTGGTTTGTTAACTGTATTATTCCCATAATTCCTCTTGATAAAATTGATGAAATAATCAAGAACACAGATATTAAAAACAAATCATTTATTTCATTTAATATAACAACATAAAACATTAAGGAAATTATTATTGAAATGGTTCCAAATGTACCAATGTTTGAATCTTGCATAATTTCAAGACGATGCTTTTTATCATATCCACCCCAAAAACCATCTGAAATGTCAGCTAAACCATCAAAATGTAAAGCACCCGTAATGAATATACTAATCATTACAATTATTATTGATAACAACAATATTGGCAATTCAAAAGGTAAATACATACTAGATATTATAAATACAACATATATAGATGATAATATTAATCCAACAATAGGGTATGCCCAAGCAAGATTTTTTAACTTAGCATTGCCGTGTTTCATATTAGGCATTGGAATACGACTTAACAGTGTTGTTGCAATTATTATTTGTTCTATTAATTTAATCATTTTTTGCCTGTTCTTAATTTATATCTTATAATAATAAATTATATTATATTTTAATTTGAAAAAGAACAATAAATATATTACATTTTGATAAAATAATTAAAAATGTATTGGGGTAATATGAACAGCAAACCAGAATTAAATAACTTTGAAGAGATTAGAAAAATTTTTGATGTGTTTCCTAATTCTTGTGAAAAAAGCGAAAATTTAGCAAAATCTCATAACGAAGAACTTACAAAACCAATTGGATCGCTAGGTAAATTAGAAGATCTTGCATTTTGGCTATCAAAATGGCAGGGGCGATATCCCGCAACAATTTCAAGACCTAGGGTATCAGTTTTCGCAGGTAACCACGGTGTTTCAAAACAAGGAGTTTCAGCATTTCCACAAGAAGTAACAGCACAAATGGTAATGAATTTTCAAAATGGTGGTGCTTGTGTTAATCAACTTTGTAAACAACAAGATGCAGAGCTAAGAGTTTATGAAATGGGAATCGCAAAACCAACCCAAGATTTTACTGAAAAACCAGCTATGACGGAACAAGATTGTGTTAATGCAATATGCTATGGTATGACAACCGTTGAACCAGGCATTGATTTGCTGTGTCTTGGTGAAATGGGAATTGCTAATACTACATCCGGTTCTGCTATGGCTTATGCTTTATTTGGCGGTAATGCTACTGATTGGACAGGCTCTGGTTCAGGTGTTGTTGGTGATGCCTTTGAAAAAAAAGTTCGTGTTGTAAATGAAGGTGTCAAAAAACACAGAGAAAACTTTACTATTGATGGTAAAGTCGACGGGCTAAAAGTATTACAACATTTAGGCGGATTTGAATTGTGTGCTATTGTCGGTGCAATAATAGCAGGCCGTATGGCTAATATTCCAGTAATAATTGATGGTTTTACAGCCTCAGTTGCTTGTTCTATTTTATATAGTTATGATAAAACATATATTGATCATTGCTTAATTTCACATTTATCAACCGAAAGAGGTCACGTTAGATTGCTAGATATAATTAATAAAGAACCTTTATTAAATATGAATATGCGACTTGGCGAAGCATCAGGGGCAGTATTAGCATTGGGAATATTGCGTTCTGCAATCAATTGCCACAACGGTATGGCTACATTTTCAGAAGCTATGGTATCTGTTAAAAACTAAATAACAAAAAACCACCTTATATAATCATAAGGTGGTTTGTTTTTGTTAAGCCATTTTTTGTTGTAGCCTTTTGTCTAGTTCATCTAGAAATTCATTAGTTGTTAAATAAGCTTGATCTTTTGAAACTAGCAATGCTAAATCTTTGGTCATTTTACCTTGTTCAACGGTTTCAACACAAACTTGTTCAAGCTTTTCAGCAAATTCAATAACTTCCGGTGTATCGTCAAATTTACCACGGTATTTTAATCCACGAGTCCAAGCGAAAATAGATGCAATTGGGTTTGTAGAAGTTTCTTTGCCTTGTTGGTGTCGACGATAGTGACGAGTTACCGTTCCGTGCGCTGCTTCTGATTCTATGGTTTTTCCATCTGGTGTCATTAATACCGAAGTCATTAAACCAAGAGAGCCAAAACCTTGTGCAACAATATCAGATTGAACATCGCCGTCATAATTTTTACAAGCCCACAAGAAATCACCTTCTGATTTAATTGCAAATGCAACCAAATCATCAATTAATCTGTGTTCATACCATATACCTAATTCATCAAATTTAGCTTTGTATTCATTGTCAAATATTTCTTGGAAAATATCTTTAAATCTACCGTCGTAAGCTTTTAAAATAGTATTTTTTGTTGATAATAGGCAAGGTATTTTTCTGTCGATAGAGTAATTAAAGCAAGCGTGAGCAAAACCTTTTATACTTTCATCAACATTGTACATAGAAAGTGCAATTCCTGAATCTTTAAATTCAAATACTTCTCGCTCTATTACTTTTTTTCCATCGTTTGATTCAAATTTAATTGTTAATTTACCAGCCTCTGGCACAACAAAATCAGTTGCACGGTATTGATCGCCAAATGCGTGTCTTGCAATTATAATAGGGTTTTTCCAACCGGGAACATAGCGGGGAATATTTGAACATACGATAGGTTCACGAAATACCGTTCCACCTAATATATTACGGATAGTACCGTTAGGTGATCTCCACATTTCTTTTAAATTAAATTCTTTAACTCTTGCTTCATCGGGTGTGATTGTTGCACATTTAACACCGACACCGTATTTTTTGATTGCTTCGGCTGAATCAACGGTTATTTGGTCTTCTGTTTCATCTCTTTTTTCAATGCTTAAATCATAGTATTTTAAATCAACATCTAAATATGGTAGAATAAGTTTTTTCTTGATGAAATCCCATATTATTCTTGTCATTTCATCGCCATCTAGTTCTACTATTGGATTTATTACTTTTATTTTTTTCATATTTTTTAATCCCTTCTCCTTGTTTTAGATAATTTAATTGAGACAAACATAGCATATTTTATAAATAAGGTTAAATACTAAAATAATTTATTTTAGTTATATTTTTTATAAAAATATGGTATCATAAATTGTTAAATTTTTTTTGGGAGCATGTAATATGAACTTAGATTTTATAAAACCTATACTAATACCAATAAATAAAGAAGGTCACAAGTTTATTGCTATATTTTTCGCAATTACTGTATTTTTTTATTTACTTGATTTTACTATACTAACCTTTATCGGCCTTGTTTTAACGATTTGGTGTGCTGCTTTCTTTCGTGACCCAGTGCGTTTTACACCTACACAAGATGGATTGATAATATCGCCGGCTGATGGTGTGGTTCAGATGATTACAGAGGCAACTCCTCCGGCTGAATTAAATATGGATGATGAAAAACTTACAAGGGTAAGTATTTTTATGAATATATTTAATGTTCATGTAAATCGTTCTCCTATTTCTGGTAAAATTAAAGCTGTTGAATATAAAGCAGGAAATTTCTTTAATGCTGATCTAGACAAATCAAGTCAAGATAATGAGAGACAGAGCTTTATAATAGAACATAAAAATGGAACAAAAGTTGCATTTGTACAAATCGCTGGATTAGTTGCAAGACGAATTAAAACATATGTTCAACCTGATGATGTTTTAAGTGCTGGTGAAAGATTCGGCTTGATAAGATTTGGCTCTCGTGTTGATGTGTATTTACCAAAGGGCATAAAGTCAAAAGTTTCTGTTGGTCAAACAGTTATTGCGGGTGAAAGTATCATTGCAAACTTTATCGAAAAACAACAAAATGAATGTCTATGCAAATCCGATTAACTGAAGGGATTTATTAATAATGCAAAATCAATTTAGGGTTTCTTTTATAATTCCCAATGCTATTACCTTAGCCGGTACTTGTCTAGCTTTGACAGGTATTAGGTATGCGCTAGCCGGCCTATGGGAAAAATCAATTATATGTATAATTATATCAGCAATTTTTGATGGACTAGATGGTAGAGCCGCAAGAATGCTAAAAGCAACATCAAATTTTGGTGAAATACTAGATAGCTTATCCGACTTTGTTGCATTTGGTGTGGCACCGGCATTTATATTATACTTTTGGGTATTAAACGAATTCGGCGGTGTAGGTTGGGGGATATCTTTATTTTTTGTTGTTTGTTGCTCATTAAGACTAGCAAGATTTAATACAATGTTGGATAAATTACCACCTTATGCGGATAATTATTTTCAGGGAATACCTGCTCCGGCGGGTGCATTAGTTGCATTATTACCTATGATGTTATCATTTAATCAGATTATTATTCCAAACATTATTGTACCTGTTTGGGTTTTATTTATTGGGTTGTTAATGGTTTCAACTATACCAATGTTTTCTTTTAAAAAGGCAAAAATTGAAAGAAAGTATATTCCATTAATTATGTTGGTTATAGGTGGAATAATGGCTGGTTTATCAGGTCTTCCTTGGTTAACACTAAGTGTTGTTTTATTTTCTTATTTAATGACAATTGCGATATCAATTCCTACTTATAATAAATTAAAAAAATCTTTTAAAAAATAATATATTTTTTATATAAATCATTTTTTATTATAAAATACAGCAAGCATAGCAGGGGTTATAACAAGTGTAAGTATGGTCGCAAATATTAATCCAAAAAGAATATTTTGACTAAGTAATATCCATATTTGAGAGCTAGGCGCATCAATCGATACAGTTCTATTAAAGAAATCAATTCCAACACCCATTGCAGTGGGTAATAAACCTAGTGCAGTTGTGGAAGATGTTAACAGAACTGGACGAAAACGAACAAGAGCTGTTTTTATTATAGCATCTTTTACTTCTCGTTCTGTTTCTTTAAGTCCAAGAAATGTATCAACTAATACTATATTATTATTCACTACTATTCCAGCCAGAGATATTACAGCAAGTCCAGACATTACAACAGAAAACGGTTTTTGTAATATAAATAAGCCTAAGAAAACACCAGCAGTTGATAATATGATAGAAAACAGAATTATAAATGTTAGGTAAAAGCTATTAAATTGTATTAACAATATTATAAACATTAAAAATATAGCAACAACAAATGCTTTTGAAAGAAATTCCCTAGAAGAGTTCTCTTCCTCTTTATCACCACTTAGGTATAGGCTTGATTTTCCTACTAATAGGTTATTTTTATCAATTTCTTTTAATAAACTATTTATTTCATTATTTGCTACATAACCGATTTTTAAATTAGCTGATATTCTTTCAATTTTTTTACCATTTTCACTATGTAAAGCACTAACTTTGCGACTATATTTTTTAGTTACTAAGTCCATCATCGGCACAGCTCCGTTAGGGGTCTGTACTCTCAACTCTTCTATTCCAGTAATAGTATTATATTTTTCAGGTAGTTTTAGTATAACTTTAACTTCTTCTTCCGTGTAGTCGGGGCGGAAATCAAATACTTCTTTACCTTGTGTTAACATTTTTATTAAATCACTAATTGTTCTTACATCTACGCCTGTTTCTTGTATTTTTTCCATATTTGGTTCATAAGAAAATTCGATTCCTGTTTTATTTATAGTTGAATCTATTTCAATAAAAATTCCCTTTTTTTCCATATGGTTTTTTATTTTTTTAACACTCTTTGTTATATCATCACGATTTGAGCCGGTAATAATTAATTGTACATCTTTATCAGTTCTAGGGCCTTTTTGTGGTGTAGCACTTCTTATTTCTATACCTTTAATGTGATCTATTCTTTCTAGAATTTCTTGTTTTATCAATTTATAAGATGGGCGAACGCTCCAATCCTGTAATTCAATAGTAATATATCCTATTGTATCATTTCGTATAGAACGGCGTCCTGATCTACCACCAACACTGGTGTTAATATATGTGAAATATTTATTTTCGTCATTGTATTTAAATATTTCTTTCTCAACTTTATTAACAAGTTTTTCTTTTTCTATTAATGATAAATTAGCCGGATTATGTATATTTAATTTGAATGTTGAAGGTTCACTATCTGGAAAGAACGAGGTTCCTTTGCCAAATAAACCAAATAAAGTCCACGATAAAATTAATCCTGATAATGTAATAAATAATATTTTCTTTGGATTATTAATTGTAAGTACTAATAAGTCACAATATTTAACCATAAATTTTGATGCAGATTTTTTATAATCTTTTAAATTAATTGATGTAATAGATTTGACAACTCTTGGCACATTTGGTTTTTCTAAGTTTATTCTTACAGATCTTACTATTATTGATGATATTAAAATACCAAGCACAATACCAATTAATCCAAATAATTGTATAGAAATAAATATAATTGAAACAAAGATCATTACTTTTGTAAACGTGTTAATATTAACACCTATTATAGGCATAAATAATAAAGCAACCAACGCAGAACAAGATAATACAATAATTAATGTAATCGGTATAAACTTCATAAATTCGCCTATTATACCAGGCCATATTAATAATGGCATAAATGCAACAAGCGTTGTTGCTGTTGCTGATATAATTGGTTTACTCATCTTATGTATAGACATAATAAAAGATTTCTTTAAAGAATGTCCTTCATCTTGTTTTCTTTGTGCATATTCTGAAACTACTATCGCACCGTCAACTAACATACCTATTGAAAGAATAAGACCAAATAAAACAACAACATTTATTGAATATCCCATTAAGGCTATTATAAAAATTCCTGATAAAAAAGAAAACGGTATAGCAAAACCAACAAGTAATCCATTTTTTAGCCCAAGAACAGCAACTACAACCACCATAATTAATAATACAGATGTTATTATACTGTTGTTTAATTCACTTAACATTCTTTCTATGTCTTTTGATGAATCATTCGATACAGACACATTTATATTTTTTTTGTTTAGCTCTACATTTTCTTGTTCAATGATTTGTATAATTTTTTTTGTAGTCTCTAAAAGGTTAGTACCGCTTCTTTTAGTAATCTCAATATTTATACTATTTCTACCGTTAAGTTTTGTTCTAACATTTGTATTAGATAATCCACGGTTATATACGGCAATATCTTTTAATAATATTTTACTATCGCCTTTTACTATGATTGGTGTTTTTAAAATATCATCAATTTTTTTTGATGAATTAGGTAGTTTTATACTAAATGCTCCTGTTTTTTTATTTTCTTGTTCACTAGATGATAAAATAACATTTGATTTTTTTAATGCTAACTCGATTTGATTAGGAGTTATTTGATATAATTCCATTATTTCAGGTTTTACGATTAAGTTTATTAACTCATCTCTTTCACCACTTATAATTACATCTAAAACAGATTTAATACTGCGAAATTTATTTTTTAAATCTTTTGCTACCTCTAACATACTTCTATCATCAGCATCACCCCAAATATTGACATCAATTATTGGAATTTCAGATACATTTACTTCAAATATTTTTGGCTTTTCTGCATCATTGGGAAGTGTGTTAATATTATCGACTTCTTTTTTTACATCATTGTATGCTTTTTCAAGATTGTAACCGGCATAAAATTCTAGTACCACATTACCCCCACCTTTATAAGCACTTGAATTCATCTTTTTCACTCCGGTTACAGATTTTAATTCTGCTTCCATTGGTTTAATAAGAGATTTTTCACTGTCTTCTGCTGAAATTCCATCGAGTTTCATACTGATATACATTATTGGAATAGTTACATCTGGGTTTGCTTCTTTTGGAATTAATTTAAAAGAATTATATCCCAATATTAACATCATAACTATGAATGTAAGAGCTATTTTAGATCTTGAAAAAAGATAGTTTAGCATCGTTTTTTATTTTTCCACAATAGAGCTACCTATTTTTGCAAATCCGGCGCCATCTGTTAATATTTTAGTTATTCTATCAAGTCCAACAACCCAAGAACCATTTGAAGTTTCTTCTATTATGTCAACTTGTTTTAGTATTACTTTGTTGTTTTCATTTAGGATTTTTATTGATAAATCACCGTTATTATTAATATTAAATAAAGATGATGGTATAAAATGAGCATTTACTTTATCAAGACTTATTGTCATTTTAACTGGTTGACCAGCAACAAATTCATCTTTATCAATTTTTCCTTCAACACGGTATGTTTTAACAACTTGTTCTGGTGTAGAAGAAATTGCTGTAATTGTTCCAAAGTGTTTTTCATTACCTATATAAAAGTGAAATTTGTTACCTTCTTTTATTTTTGCCTTTTGCCTTATAGAAACATATCCAACAATTTTATATTGTGATTTATTTTCCACATCAATAATTTCTTGGTTTCGGTTAATTATCTCGTCTTTTTTTACTCTAACAATACCTACTTGACCTGAAAAAGGTGATTTGATGTAGTGTTTATTGTATTCATTTTTAACACTTTCTAAATCAGCTTTTGCATTAGCTAGTTTTAATCTTATTCTTTCAAAACCTGCTTCTGAAATTAGTTTTTTACTATATAATTTTTTGTTAGCTTGGTATTGGATTAAAGATTCATTATAATTTATATGAGCTTGTTTCAATTTTGCTCGTATTGCATTTCCATCAATTATTAATAGTAGTTGTCCAGATCTTACCGTTTCACCCGATTTAACATTTATATTGTCAATATTACCTGCAACTTGTGATTTTATAAGTATACTTTGTTCTGATTCTATCTTGGCGGGTATAGATATAGTTGGGCTAAATTTTTGTACGATTATACTTTCAACTTTAATTTTTACATTAGATAATTTTTTAAAGGGTTTATATTTATCATTTGCATTGAATAATATGCCGGATAACATCCAAATGATGATAATAATTAATATTATAGTTGCTGTTAAGATATTTTGATTTTTTAATATTTTATTTGTTAATTTTTTCATAACGATATTTTACCCTAGAATTATTAATTTAGACTAGCACAATATAATTTTTTTTTAAACATTTTTATAAAAAAAACACCCCCTAATAAATAATTATAAGGGGGGGAATTAGATATTATTCATATATTTAAATACGGCGTTCTAATATAGCCATAAAAAAACCATCGCTGTTATTTTGGTGCGCTGATATTCTTAGAGTTTTATCATTACTAATATTTCTTTGTTCAAATGTATCAAACCAAGTATTGTTAATATCGCATAAATGGAAATCTTTGTTGTTATCAAGGAATTTATCAACTTGGCTCTCGTTCTCGTCCTTTAATAATGAACAAGTTATATAAATTAATTTTCCACCAGGACGCACAAGGCGAGACGAAGATTTTAAAATATTTTCTTGTAAAACACATAATTCATTAATAGTTTGTTCATCTGTACGCCATTTCTGATCAGGGTTTCGCCTCCAAGTGCCGGTTCCAGAGCAAGGTGCATCAACCACAACTTTATCAAAACCACCGCTAAATCGTTCATTTCTTCGCTTTATCCATTTATCTTTTTCTGATGAAAATAGTCTTTTCTCTGCATTATTTACTCCGGCGCGACGAAGACGGATACTTGCGCGCTCAAGGCGTTTTTCTGATATATCACAATATATAATACGACCTGTGTTTTTCATATCATCGGCCATCGCTAGTGTTTTCCCACCAGCACCAGCACAAAAATCAACTATTTTATCACCTTTTTTTGCATTTATTAATTTACTTACTATTTGTGAACCACAATCTTGTATTTCAAAAAAACCGTCCTTGAATGTTTTTAATGATGATAAAGCAAATCTTTTATTTAATCTTAATCCATTTGATAAGATAGGTAGCTTTGTTGTTTCTATGCCTTGTTCTTCTAGTTCTTTTGCTACTTGTTCAGTATCTGATTTTAAATTGTTAACTCTGATATCAATGTTTGCCTCTGTGTTTAGTGCTGATAATACTTGTGGTGTTTGTTCAGCATAAAATTCAAAAAACTTATTATATAAATACTCACTGATATTTAATTTATCGTGAATCGGCATTTCTTTATGATTTATAGAGTTATATTTTTGTAATTTTTCTATAAATTTAAGTTCTTTGCTTGATATAGGGCAGGGTGCATATTTATTTTTTGAATCATTAAACATATTTTTCACATCTTGGTTTGTAAAATGATAATAACAAATAATAATTGTACGCGCGCTTATATTACAATCTAGGTATTTAACCCACCACTCAATTTGTCCTTTATTTCGTAAAATATTGTAAATACTTTCTGTTATAAAAGATTTATCTTTTGAACCGGCATAACGATTATTTTTATTCCAAAAAGAAATTATTCTATCGGCAGGTATTTTACTATTGTTGATGCTATCTAGAATTTCAATAATAGCAGTGGTAAGAGAAGTTGGTTTCATTTTTTAAAAGTTCCCGTCAAAATTATCTTTGTATTTTATTGCAACTACATACATCTCAGGCGAATCCTTGCGTGATGATGGAGGTTTGTAATGAAATACCTTAGTAAAGTGTTTTTTTAATATTCTTAAAATATTGTTTTCTGTTCCACCAGAAAAAACTTTTGCAACAAAATAACCGTCTTTTTCCAGTATTTCTAGTGCAAAGTATAAAGCCATTTCAACAAGGGCAATTATTCTAAGGTGGTCGGTTTGTTTATGCCCTGTGGTATTAGAAGCCATATCTGATAAGACCCCGTTAGCCTTGCCGTTTAAAACTTGCTTAATTTTTTCCGGTGCATCGTCATCTGTAAAATCACCTTGTAAAATTGTTGCTCCGTTTATTGGCTCTACTTCCAATAAATCGATTCCTACAACACTTCCCTTGTTATTCATAATTTCTAATGCGACTTGCATCCACCCACCAGGTGCGCAACCTAAATCAACAATTTTATGACCTTGTTTGATTATTTGATATTTATTTTGTATATCTTGAATTTTAAAAGCGGCACGACTACGCAACCCTAATCTTTTTGCCTCCATTACATATGGATCATTTAATTGCCTTTCAAGCCAACGGGTCGAGCTGTTAGCTCTTTTCCTTGCTGTTTTAACACGCACGGTTTTGTATCTGCGATCTGATACTTTACCTTTTGATTTTTTAGTCATTTTTTATCAACCTTTTTAACATACCTTCACGGATACCACGATCGGCTATATTTATATATTTTGTTTCAAATTTTTCACATATACTATATAAAATTATGCAACCTGCCATCATTAATTTTGAATATTTTTGATTTATACTTGGTATTTTTACTCTTTCCTTTTCTTGCATTTTAGCTATTTTCTTTGCAAGGTTCATTATTTCACTTTGTTCTATCTTAATACCATCAATTAAATTTCTTTTGTATGTATTTAATTTCAAATGTGTACTGGCAATAGTAGTGATAGTGCCTGATGTTCCAACAACATTTATATCACTAATATTTTCATATGGAAGTTCATTTAGATATGATTTTATATATTCTTGGTATTTTACAAATTCTTGCTCACTAACATATGTTTTATTTATTTTTTCAGTTAGTGTTAAAACTCCATAAGGTATCGATATATAATCACTTATATCATTATTTTTTACTAACATAATTTGTGTAGAACCACCACCGATATCAAAAACTAAATTTGTTTCTCCATTGCACAAGTCATAGCAACCAGCCACAGCTAGTTCAGATTCTTCTTTTGTATCTATGATTTTAAATTCAATTCCTGTTTTTTGATATATTTCATCAATAATTGCTTGCCCGTTTTTTGCACGACGGCAAGTTTCAGTTGCAACCGCTGATATTGCAACAATATTATGCTTAGCAATCTTATTCTTGATTTTTATTAAACAATTAATCGCTCTTTGCTTTGCTTGTTCATTTATTTCTTGTGTTTCATTAATTCCTTTACCCAAAGAAATTGAATCAGAAAGGGAATCAATGATACTTATTTTATCATTAATGTATCTAGCGATTAATAGGCGACAAGAATTAGTCCCTAAATCTATTACAGCATAAGCAGGTGGAGCGTTACTTAAAACCTTTGCCACCCTTGTTTTGTTTGTGGCAGGCATTGTTCACTCAATTTATTATTTTATTTTACGATATGCAATATTACAGTGTTCATTACAATATGGTCTGCCTGGTTTGGCAGGCTCATAACAAAATTTAAATTCAGATGTGCCTGGATCACCAATCGGCCACTGACAACTATTTTCAGAAGACCTCGGGGTTGCTTGTGATATGTGAATCACTTGTTTAATTGGCTTTACATTGCTCTCAGCTTTTTTCTTAACCTCTTTGCTCGGAGAAGCTGTCTTGGCTTTTTTCTTTTCATTTTGTGCTGAAATACCAAGTCTATGTGCTTTACCTATAACAGAGTTTCTTGATATTCCACCAAGTTCTTCGGCTATTTCCCTAGCTGATTTGCCATTTGCTAACATCTTTTTTAGTTTTTGAACATTTTCGTCTGTCCATTTAAAGGTCATTTTGATAATTCCTTATTCTATTTAAAAAGTAGTTTAATATTAATGATTAATATATAAGATAAACAGAATCGAATCAAGGAAAATATGATTCTAAGCATTATAAAATAAAGAGTATTGGTTTTTTGAACTTTTTATTGTATATTTCTTATAACAAGCTAAATAAGTAAGGATATTATTATGACAAAACAATTTATCGACGAAGTTAATCAAGATATACAAGATGAAAAATTAATCTTGTTTTGGAACAAATATCGTTTTTATGTTATGGCGTTTATAATTTTTATTATAGCTGGAACGGCTGTTCTTGTTGGTTTCGATAAATACAAGATCAATAAAATCAACCAAGAATCGGAAATCTTTGAAAGTTATCTTGCTAATGGAAATGTTAATCTACTAGATGAGTTAATTGCACAAGGTGAACAAGGTTCGCAATTTATAGCTGTTGTTGAAAAAGCTAAACAAGTTTCTTTAACTAATGTTTTGGAAGCATCAAATATATTATATACATATTCGAAAAATGCTTCATCTCCTCAAAAAGAATATGCTGTTTTGGCTTCGGTTTGGGTTGGTATAGAACAAGTGAATTCAGGTGAATTATTAATGCGTTTAAATACAATAAATTCTCCACAGTTTAAAGTCATTGCACAATTAACAGGAGTTGAAGTTCTATTGCAAAATAATAAAAATAATGAAGCTATTAAAATCTTGCAGGAATTAAAAAATAACATATCAATAAACCCATCAAACAGAGAAATTGTTGATAATATGTTAAGTGTATTAGTAAAATAATAAGTTAATAAATTATATGTTCGTAAATAATGTATTTAAATTTGTAAATATCTTATTTATCACTATTTTTATTACAGCTTGTGCTGGTAATGAAAGTTTTGATATTACAAAAGATACAGGTGTCCCCAATATTAACGGGTTAGGTATTCCGGTTAATAAACTTGGTTGTTCTATTCGCAATGTAGACCTAGAAAAAGTTGATTTTATTAAGTTAAAATTAGGCGATATTAATAAGTTCGATACTAAGATTGCTGAATTTGATATTTTGAATGAAACTGTTTTTTATTTAAACACATCTGGTGAAATATATTCGTATAATATTTTGTATAATAAAAAGATGTGGCAGAATAAGATTGAATTATCAGAATCTCCTTTATTTCGCGGATATTTAAAAATTGTTGATAAAGTAGTAACTGTTTTCGGCAATAACGGGATTACTTACGGCCTAGATATTAAAAATGGAAATGTTTTATGGGAAATTGATTTAGGCAATAACATTAATTCTAAGCCATCTGTATATTTAAATAATTTAATATTTCAATTAGTTGGCGGTAAAACTGTTTCTATTAATTCACAAAATGGAAAAATAGTTTGGGAACACTCACCAAATTTTGAAATTGAAACTAGTTATTTGGAAGTGGCAAAAGTAATAATTGATAAAAATATAGCTTATATTTTGTATGCAAATGGTAATTTGTTTGCAATCAATGCAAGCAATGGAAAACAGCATTGGTCTAGTAAACTTGCGAATAATTTAAGTTTTGATAGTGTTGTTGATAAATCTTCATTTATTTCTCCTATAACTATCGACAATGAAAATATTTATGTAATATCAAGTAGCAAAGGTTTTTATTCTATAAACCCCAAGACAGGTTTTGTTAAAATGCGTAAAAATATATCAAGCGAGGTAAATACAGTAGTTACAGGCGATATAATATTCATCTTAGATGTTAATTCAAAAGTATGGGCTATTGATAAAAATGATGGTTTTGTCTATTGGACTATGCAATTACAACGATCATATAACAGTGTTCAAACTACTTGGAATAATATAATTTTACACAACGGAAAGCTTGTTTTATTTTCATCAACAGGCAAAATACAATTATTAAGCATTGACAACGGCAACACAATTGCCTTACATAATACAAAAAATAGTAATTTAAAAATTGTTAAAAAAAGAAATCTTGTGTATATGTTGCAAGATGACGGTAATTTGAAAGTATACAGATAATGACATTTACAGTATCCCTTGTAGGTAGACCTAATGTAGGTAAATCTACTTTATTTAACCGCTTAGTCGGTAAAAAACTAGCTATCGTTGACGATACGCCTGGGGTTACGCGTGATCGCCGTGAAGGTATGGGAAAAATTGCCGATTTAAAATTTAAACTAATTGATACAGCCGGCCTAGAAGAATCATTCGATGATTCCCTAGAAGGTAGAATGCGCCTTCAAACCGAAACCGCAATCCAACAATCCGATGTATGTGTAATGATGATTGATGGTCGCGAAGGGGTTGTGCCTATGGACGAACATTTTTCACTCTTCCTTAGAAAAACCAATAAACCAATTATATTAGTTGCAAATAAATGCGAAAAACAAAGCTCAATATTCGGTATTGGTGAAGCTTACGGATTGGGATTAGGTGAAGTTATTTCTATATCTGCGGAACACGGCGAAGGTATGGGTGACTTATACGATGCCTTAAAACAATATTATTTTGAAGAACCTGCACAAGAAGAATTTATTGATACAGGACAAGAAAAAGATGATGAGATTGTAAAGAAAAGACCATTGCAACTTGCCATAGTTGGCCGTCCTAATGCGGGTAAATCTACTTTGGTAAATTCTTGTCTTGGTGAAGAAAGAATGTTAACAGGGCAAGAAGCCGGTATTACCAGAGATAGTATATCTAGTGATTTTGAGCATTACGGTAAAAAAGTTAAAATTTTTGATACAGCGGGTTTACGACGCCGTGGTAAAATAAACGAGAAAATTGAAAAATTAGCATCAGCTGATAGTATCCGTGCGATAAAATTTGCTCAGGTTGTGATATTAATGTTGGATATGGAACAAGGCATAGAAAAACAAGATTTATCAATAGCATCAACCGTTATTAACGAAGGTAGAGCCTTAGTAATAGGGGCGAATAAATGGGATAAAGTCAAAGACAAAGAAAAAACATTAAATGAACTAAGAAATAGAATTGAAGCTTCTTTAAATCAAGTAAGGGGGGTGCCAATTGTTACATTATCAGCCCTTAATGGAAAAAATATTGAAAAATTAATCGATAGTGCTTTTAATATTTTTGATACTTGGAATATTCGTATATCTACATCAAAACTTAATGATTGGCTAAGGTATAAAACAGAGCAACACCCACCACCAATGGCAAGCGGTAGACGAATTAAAGTTAAATTTATTAGCCAAATAAAAACTCGTCCACCAACATTTTATTTAAATGTTAGTTTGCCTGATGAAATGCCAGAAAGCTATATTCGTTATTTGGCGCAGGGAATGCGTGAAGATTTTGATTTAAAAGGTATTCCTATTCGTATCTTAATGCGAAAGAGCGAAAACCCTTACGAACACCTAAGAAATAAAAAAGCTATTGGAAAGCGAAAATAGGTTTTATATTTTAATCAATGGTATAGTCAATTAAATCACCGATATCATCTTGGTTTGTTTTTTGTTGATTTAGATTGTTATATGTTCCATTTAATTTCTCTAAATCATTAATATTATTTTTTATAATTTTAACTGTGCCATTAACTTTATTTTCAAAGTTTTCAGGCAGGGATAAAATAATAATCTTGGATGTATATTCAATTATATTTTTTGTTTTCGCATTTTCAAATGCATCAATTTTTTTACCATCATATAAATATATAATTGAAATATATAATATTGAGCAAATTACAGCACCTCGTATCATACCAAATATAAAACCAAGCGATTTGTTTAAAGAACCAATTAAACTATATTTTACAATACCTGATATAAAATGCGATATTATATAAAATACTATTAATGATAATATAAAACTAGATGCACCGGTTATTGCTGATGCTCCAATTTCCATATCTACATATTCTTTGACATACGGTAATATTGGGTCGTAACTGTACAAAGCAACTACAACAGCCCCAATCCAAGAGGATATGCGCATTATTTCTTGTATTAATCCTTTTTGAAAAGATAATATTCCAGAAAGTAAAATAATTGCTAAGATAATTATATCAGCTGTGTTTATACCAATTTCATTCATTAATTTTCATTCCTAATTATACTGTAAAGTTCACTTACATCGTTTATGGTTATAATATCTATACCTTTAAAATTAATTTTTTTATGTAATTTAGGTATAATTGCTTTTTTAAACCCAAGTTTTATTGCTTCTTTTAATCTTGTTTCAATTTGTGATGATTGGCGAATATCACCACTTAAACCTATTTCACCAAAGAATACCGATTGGGTAGGTAGTGATTTATTTGTTAAAGCAGATGTTATCGCCGCCGCACAAGCTAAATCACAGGCCGGTTCAGTTATTTTTAATCCACCAGCCACATTAAGATAAACATCATTTCCAGCCATATTTAAACCACCGCGACTTTCAAGAACGGCTAATATCATTGATAATCTATTATTATCCCAGCCAACAGTCGAGCGCTTAGGGCTTGGGTATGTGGTTTGCGAGACAAGAGATTGTATTTCCACTAGAACAGGTCTACTACCCTCTATACCCGCGAATACAGCTGTACCGGCGGTTTCTTTTTTTGTATTTGATAAAAATATTGCTGATGGGTCGGCAACTTCTTGTAAACCAGATACAGTCATATCAAATACTCCGATTTCATCGGTTGCTCCAAAACGATTTTTTACACTTCGTAAAATTCGGTATGGATGGGTTCTCTCCCCCTCAAAATATAAAACTGTATCTACCATATGTTCTAGCACTCTTGGCCCTGCAATGGCTCCGTCTTTTGTAACGTGTCCAACTATAAATACAGAAATTCCTGTTGCTTTTGCAACTCTTACTAACTCACCCGCACAAGCACGAACTTGCGAAACAGTACCTGGTGCTGATTCTATGCTATCGAGAAACATTGTTTGAATTGAATCAACAATTATTACTTTCGGGGGATTATTTCCCTCCATAGTTTCTAAGATGTTATTCATATTTGTACTAGATGCCAATTGAACAGGGGCTTCTTCCACCCCTAGTCGCATTGCTCTTAGGCGGATTTGTTCAATGCTTTCTTCGCCTGATACATATGCCGTTTCGTTTGTTTTGGCAATTGATGATGCAACTTGTAATAATAATGTAGATTTTCCAATTCCGGGGTCACCACCGATTAAACTTACCATTCCTTTTACTAAACCACCACCGCAAACACGGTCAAATTCATTAATATTTGATTTAATTCTTGTTGGTTTTTCTTGCGTCCCTTTAAGGGATTGAAAAATTATAGTTTTTCCTTTTCCTCGTCTTGCACCTGATGAATTAAGGGCAACTGTCGTGTCAATTCTTTCTTCTATGGAATTCCATTCATTACAACTATCGCATTTTCCAGCCCATCTAGGGGTAATTGCACCACAAGCATTACAACTGTATTTGGTTTTACTTTTAACCATTTGTTATTTGTTTCCTCTTGCCCAATGGATAGGACCTTTACTGGAACCATTTATGAATTGTTTGACAAAAGGATTGTCTGTTTCGTCCATTTCCTGAACTGTTCCGATCCATTCAATTTTACCTTTATATAATAATGCGACACGATCGGCTATTCTTCGTACAGATGCCAAGTCGTGGGTAACTGTTATAGTAGTTACTCCCATTTTTCTTACCGTATCAACAATTAAATTATCAATAGTCGATGCAGTAATAGGGTCAAGCCCAGTTGTTGGCTCATCAAATAAAATTATATCTGGATTTGTGGCGATCGCCCTTGCCAAAGCAACTCTTTTTCGCATACCGCCGGATAAATCAGAAGGGTATTTATCTAGTATACTTTTATCTAGCCCAACTTTATCTAGGCATTCAATACCGATTTTTCTACTTTTTCTATCAGATATTCCTTTTCCACTTTTTAATCCAAAACAAACATTTTCGATTACAGTCATAGAGTCAAATAAAGCTCCGTTTTGAAATAACATACCTATGTTTGCATTAATTTTATTACGGTATTCCGAGCTTATTCCAACGGTTTCTTGTTCATCGACTTTTATTGAACCATTATCAGGCGTTAATAAACCAAGTAAGCATTTTAAGGAAACTGATTTACCTGTCCCTGAACCACCAATTATTACAACACTGTCACCTTTTTTTATATTAAGGCTAAAATCATCTAATACGATTAAATCATCAAAAGATTTAGATACATTTTTATAAACAATTTTATCCATTATCATACTCCCACAAACATTTCAGTGATTATGTAATTTGCGATTAATATCATTATAGAAGACCAAACAACAGCATTTGTTGTCGCTTTACCAACACCTTCTGCTCCGCCTGATGAATTATAACCTTGATAGCAACCCATCATTGTTGTAATAAAACCAAAAACAGATGCTTTTGTTAATCCTGATATAACACCAATTAAGCTAAGAGCTTCAATTGTATTATTAAGATAAGATGCTGGATTTAATCCCAATTTACTAATACTAACTATATACCCGCCTAATATACCAATAATATCACCAATTAAAACTAATATTGGTAGGGTAATTATTCCGGCAAGTATCCTAGGGATAACCAAATATTTAATTGGATCTGTCGATAGTGTTTCCAGTGCTTCTATTTGTTCTGTTACACGCATTGTGCCAATTTCCGCAGCTATCGATGCACCAATCCTTCCGGCAACCATTAAGCCTCCTAAAACAGGGGCTAACTCTCTTGTAATAGCTAAAACAATTAAATTTGGAATTGTTGTACTTGCTAAGTTTGGATTAATTCCTGCATAACTTTGTAATGCTAACACCATTCCAGCGAATAATGTTGTCATACCTACAACAGGTAACGAGAAAAAACCAATGTTAATACATTGATTGATAAATATATTTGTATAGAAAGGGCGAGATAATATTCCGATAATACTGATTAGTGAGAACCTAATCATTTTACCTATCACTTCCACGGAGTCAATTATTAAACCACCAATGTTTTGTGCTATGCTTAACATAATTTAATTTCTTTCTTATATATTTAAATATATTTTTTAATAACTCTTCCTCTGCAATTTGTAATAATATTATGTGCTGACACATTACAAATATTAGACATTTCTATTACATCAATGATACCAGCTTTATTATCATATTTACAACTATTAAAAATAGTTATTTTATCCCCAACCTTTAAATCATTATTACCTGTTATATCAATCATAATGACATCCATTGAAACAAGACCTAAAACCGGAAATCTTTGTTTGTTGTGATACAAATAGCCTTTATTTGACATATTAACGTTAAAGCCATCTCCGTAACCTATGTTTACTGATGCTATTTTAGTTTTTTTATCTGCGACAAAAGTAGAATTATAACCTATTGGTTCACCTTTTTCTATTGTATCGATTTTTGTAACAGATGCAGATAATTCAAGAACAGGTTTTAAATTAAATTCGCTATTTATAATGCCGTATAAACCAACCCCTAAGCGGATAGAATGTTTTTGATTAAAGCTTTTACCAACAACACCGTGGCTATTGTACATACTTGTATTAGCTTTCGGTAGTTGTTTAATTATTTTTTCAAATCTATCTACTTGTGTTTTATTAAATGGGTTGTCTAATTCTGTGCTAGATGCCAAATGTGAAAGATAACCAAAAGGTTTTGGGGCATCTTTTAATACATCAATAGCTTTATTATGAGAAATACCTAATCTGTTCATACCTGTATCAATATGTATCCATACACTTAAATCTTGGTTTTTTTTCCATAGTTCAAGTTGTTCAGGAGTATTTATAACACCTTGTAAATTATGTTTCTTATATAAATCTATATTGTTACTTGCAATTCCTTCAAGTACAGCTATTTCTGGTTTCGAATTAACTTTTCTAAGGGTGATAGCTTCTTCTATTGTTGCAACCCAAAACCTCTTGCACCCTGCATCAATTAATGTACTATAAATTTTTTCAGCACCCAATGAATAAGCATTTGCTTTGATAACCGCATCGACATCACTATTACAGAATTTGTTGTATTGTTGCCAATTGTGCTTAATATTATTTAGATTTATCTTTAATACAGGAGGACTAATCTTCATAATGTTGGTTATCCAAATCTCCGAATTTTGTAAATTTACCGTTAAAGAATAATTCAACCGTTCCAACAGGACCGTGTCGTTGTTTTGCAATTATTATTTCTGCTTTATTTCTAGATTCACTTAATTTGCTATTATGATTTTCAATTCGTTCCATAAATTTATCATCTGATTCATTAACACGGCGTTCCGGTGGGGATTCAGCTATGTAGTATTCAGGACGATATATAAACATTACCAAGTCGGCATCTTGCTCAATAGACCCTGATTCTCTTAAATCAGATAGCATCGGTCGTTTGTCTTCCCTTTGTTCAACAGAACGCGATAATTGTGATAGGGCAATTACTGGAATATTAAGCTCTTTCGCTACAATTTTTAACGAACGAGTAATTTCAGATATTTCATTAACTCGATTATCAAACCTTTTACCGGCTGGGCCTTGTAATAATTGCAAGTAATCTACTACTATTAAATCAAGTCCGTGTTGTCTTTGCACACGGCGGGCTTTTTGTCTAAGCGAGGTTACACTGATACCAGGGGTATCATCAATATATAACTGTGTATTACTTAGCTTAGAAGATTTTTCAGCAAGTCTTTTAAATTGTTCTTCGTTAATTTCACCAAGGCGAATTTTATTTGATGATATTTCGGCTTGCTCTGAAATAATCCTAGTTGCTAGTTGCTCTGAACTCATTTCTAGTGAGAAGAATAACACAACACCACCGTTACTTACTTTATTACCTTTTTCATCAACTTCTGTTGAGTAGGCATTTGCTGCATTAAATGCAATATTTGTTGCTAGTGATGTTTTACCCATTGCAGGGCGTCCAGCCAGAATAAGTAAGTCGGATTTATGTAATCCACCCATATGTTTGTCTAGGTCACGGAAACCAGTTGTAATGCCGGCTAGGCCACTTGGGTTTAGAAAAGCTTTTTCCGCTTGTTCTAGGGTTTGATTAAGTGCAGTTCCCAAACCTATTATTTGTTGTTTAGTATCACCCGTTTCAGCTAAGTTAAACAGGGCTTGTTCGGCTTTTTCAATTTGCTTGTCGCCGGTGTTTTCAATATTTTGATTGTATCCATCTAGTATAATTTCTTCGCCCAATGTAATTAGTTGGCGTTTTACGAATAAATCTTCTATTGTACTAGAAAATTCAGCTACATTTACCACATTAAATACATCACTAGCTAGACTTGCAAGGTATTCCTTGCCACCAAGTTCAGCAATAGCAGGTTCATTGTCAGCTAGATGAGATAGAGTTTTAGGGCTAGCTAATTGGTTTCTTCCGCTTAGTTCAAGTATCCATTTAAATAATATTTGATTTTCAGGGGCATAAAAATGTTCAGGTCTTAGTATATCCGCTTTTTCAAGTAGATTGTTATTTTTTAGAATTGCACCTATTACACTTGCTTCTATTTCTAGGTTATGAGGTATTTGTTTATCGGTTTGATTAACACTTATTCTTTGTTTTTTTAATGATTCGTTTTTCATTGCTATGTTTGTAATAGTATCTATAGCAGGATTATTTTTTGCATCAGCAGTGTCATTTTTAGCACTTGAGAAATCATTTATATCATTGTAATCTCTATATTCTTCAGTCATTTTGCCTACTATTTTTTGTGTTGTATATAGAATTGATAATATATTAATTTATTTAAAAAGTACATTATTTTTTAAAAAAATAGGGCATACGAGTATGCCCTATTAAGATTTCAAGATTAAATTATTAAGCTTAATTTATTCAGCTTCACCGCTTTCGGCTTCTTCTTGCATTTTCTTAGCTATTTCTGCCATTTCTCCGGCTTGTGCTTTTGCTATTTCAGCCGCTATCTTAGCATCTTCTTCTGCTGGTGTGATAACAGCAGATTCACCACGAGCAACTCGTTCTGCTTGTAATTCAGCTTCTTCTTCTGATTGTGCTACATTGATTTTAATTTTTACAATTACTTCTGGGTGTAATTTAATTTTAAAGTCAAAGTAACCAATAGATTTAATTGGATTTTCTAATATAACATTATTTCTTGTAATATTATCACCACTTAATTCAGAAATTGAAATCGCAATATCGCGAGTTGTAACAGAACCGTACAATTGACCTGAATCAGATGCTGAACGAATGATAACAATAGTTTTGCCATCAATTTTTTCTGCAACTTTTTCTGCTTCTGATTTTTTGTTTGAGTTCAGTTTTTCAATAGCACTTTTTTCTGCTTCGAATTTTGCAATAGCATCTTTTGTTGCTCTTAGAGCTTTACCTTGTGGTAAAAGGTAGTTTCTAGCAAAACCAGGCTTAACATTTACAATTTCACCTAGGTTACCAAGTCTTTCAACTTTTTCTAATAAAATTATTTGCATTGTACTTCCTTCCTTATTTCACAGTGTAAGGCATTAAACCAACATAGCGACATCTTTTGATTGCTTGTGTAAGCTTACGTTGTTTTTTTGCAGATACTGATGAAATGCGAGCAGGTACAATTTTACCTTTTTCTGATACAAATCTTTGTAGCATTTTTACATCTTTGTAATCTATTTCAATTGCATTTTCACCAGAAAATGGGCAAGACTTTTTACGACGATTGAATGGTTTACGATTCATAATCTCTCTCCTTAATTCTTATAGCTTGAAGTTTTAGCTCCAACGCTTTCATCTGTTTCAAGTTCTGCTGTGCGAGTAGTCATAAAACGAATAACATCTTCGCTAAGTCCCATAAGGCGTTCCATTTCTTTAACCGCAGTGTGATTTCCTGTGTAGTTAATAAGAACGATATGACCTTTACGGTTTTTCTTGATTCTATATGCAAGAGTTCGTAAACCCCAGTTTTCACGACGACCTATTTTTCCATTATCAGCCGTGATGATTTCTTGAAATTTATCAGCCAATGCATCAACTTGTTGTGTTGATATGTCTTGACGACAAATAAATAATGTTTCGTAATTGTTCATTACAATTTCTCCCTCTGGATTTGATGAAATACCCTAGATTCAAGTTAATTTAGGATATTTCTTAGCCATAAACATATAATAGCTTATAGCAAGGAGTTAATTAGCCTTTATCCCATATAAAGACTTTTCATCGAGTATATATAACATAAAACATAAAAAAATCAAGTTTTTAAAGCAATTATCAATTATTTTAACAAATTTATGTAAATGTTGATTGAAAACAGGTGGTGCATATAAAAAACTAGTTTAATTATGAATATAATAATATTTTGTTGTTTTTTTTGTATTTATATAATATTTTTGTGGGATATTTTATGTATTTTTATTTAGTTTATAGTGGAGATTTTTTTTATGAATAGATGTTTTGTTTTTCCAGGTCAAGGGAGCCAGTCACTTGGTATGGGCAAAGAATTATTTGATAATTTTAAGTTAGCAAAAGATGTTTTCTATGAAGTCGATGATGCATTAAATTTTAAACTATCTGATGTTATATTTGGTGACGATGAAAATGCACTTAATATAACACAAAACACACAACCTGCTCTTATGACGGTTTCCGTTGCAACTGCTCGCATAGTAGAAGAGTTGTCGGGAAAACCAATACAACAGATTGCTAATTGTGTAGCAGGGCATTCTTTGGGTGAATATTCAGCACTTTGTGCAACGAGGGTTCTTGGTTTATCTGATACGGCGAAAATATTAAAATTAAGAGGCGAAGCAATGCAAAAAGCTGTACCACAAGGTGTTGGTGGAATGGTTGCTGTATTAGGGTTGGATTATGAAAAGGTTGAAAAATTAACAATAGAAGCAAGTACACATGAGTATAAATGTTGGATTGCAAATGATAATACTGTTGGTCAGGTTGTTTTATCTGGACATATTCAGGCTATTGATAAAGTAGTGGAAATAGCAAAACAGTTTGGGGCAAAAAGAGCTATGAAATTAACCGTTTCAGCTCCGTTTCATTGTGAGCTTATTAAGCCGGCTATGGATATAATGGAGCAAGAATTAGACAAAATAGAGTTTAATTCGCTAAGTGTTCCGATTATTACAAATGTAACAGCAAAACCCCAGACAGATGTAAATGTTGTAAAAAATGGTTTGGTTGAGCAAGTTTGTGGACGAGTTAGGTGGCGTGAAACCATTGATGAGATGCTTAATTTGTCAGTTTCTGAATTAGTTGAATGTGGTTCAGGTAAGGTTTTATCTGGAATGGTTAGGCGAGTTGAAAGTATAAATTCTGCGAGCCTTAATAAAATTTCAGATATAGAAGATTTTGTAAAAACATTATAATTTTAAAGGAGTATTTATGTTTGATTTAACAGGTAAAAAGGCATTAATAACCGGTGCTAGTGGTGGATTAGGATGGGAAATAGCAAAAAAGCTACACAAGCTAGGAGCTGAAATAGTTATTTCTGGAACTAGAAAAGAAAAGTTGGAAAAGTTAGCATCAGAATTAGGCGATAGGGTGCATGTACAAACAGCAAATTTATCTGATAGAGAATCAGTAAAAGAATTATTCGTTAATGCTGAAAAAGTAACAGGCGGGATTGATATATTAGTTAACAATGCCGGCATCACAAGAGATGGGTTATCAATGCGTATGAAAGACCAAGATTGGGACGATGTAATTAATGTAAATCTAACTTCTGCTTTTATTTTATGTCGAAGTGCATCTAAGGCGATGATGAGGCGTCGATATGGTAGAATAATTAATATATCATCAGTGGTTGGTGTTGCTGGCAATCCAGGGCAAATGAATTACTGTGCTTCAAAAGCAGGTATAATTGGTATGTCTAAGTCATTAGCACAAGAAGTCGCAAATCGCGGAATTACAGTTAATAACATTGCACCTGGTTTTATTTTATCTGATATGACAGAAGAATTAAACGATAAACAAAAAGAATCTATTTTGAAAAATATTCCAACGGGAACATTGGGAAAACCAGAAGACATTGCAAATTCTGTTGCTTTTTTAAGTTCAGACGAAGCAAGTTATATTACAGGACAAACCTTGCATATTAATGGTGGTATGCTAATGATTTAATAATTTTTCAATCATATTAATTTAAAATTTAATAATTTTTTACTTGAAATAAATTATTATGATTGTTAAAAAAGCAGATAGTTTTGTTATTTAATAATTTAAGATATAAGGAATATTTAAAATGAGTGAGATTGCTGAAAGAGTAAAGAAAATTGTTGTGGAACACCTAGGTGTAGAAGAATCAAAAGTAGTTCCAGAAGCTTCTTTCATTGATGATTTAGATGCTGATAGTTTAGATACAGTAGAACTTGTTATGTTATTAGAAGAAGAGTTTGATATAGAAATTCCTGATGATGCAGCAGAAAAAATAACAACAGTTGGTGATGTTATTAAACACATAGAAAAAGCTGTATAAATTTACATTAAGTTTGATTTTCAAAGCCGTCTTAATCAGACGGCTTTTTTTTTGTAATTGTTAATTACTTATTTATGTAATATTATTTTAATAATGAAAATAAAAAATTTAAAAAATATTTTGTTGTTTTATATATTTACATTTTTTTTGGTATTAATGTTAAATAATAGTTTATCTTTAAATAATAATGGGATTATTTATATTCCAAAAGGTAGTTCTAAAACATCAACATTTAACTTATTATATGATAAAGGGTATATCTATGATAAGCTTGCTTTTTACATATTATCGAAAATAACTTTTAGTGATATTAAAAGTGGAGAATATTCCGTAAATAATGAAAGTCCATTAACTATATTATTAAAAATTGATAAACATGATATAATTTACCGTAAATTTGTTATTATTGAGGGGACAACTATCAAGCAGGTAAGAAAAAAAATGTTAAATAATAAGTATTTAACAGGTGTTGCTAAATTAAATGACAATGAATTAATTTTTGCTAATACATATAATTTTGAACGCGGTGAAAATGTAAATAATCTTATCAAAAATATAAAAGAACATTTTTTAATTAAATCCGAAGAAATATGGCAAAAAAGACAAAATAATTTGCCAATAAAAAATATTAATCAGGCATACACATTAGCATCAATAATTGAAAAAGAAACAGGTTTAGTTAATGAGAGAGAAAAAGTAGCTAGCGTTTTTATAAATAGATTAAATAAAAATATGAAATTACAATCTGATCCAACAGTAATTTATGCCATAAGTGATGGTTGGGGAAATATAGATCGTGAGCTTACAAAAAAAGATTTATTATATCCTAGCCTTTATAATACTTATTATACAAGGGGGTTACCGCCTAATCCTATTGCTATTGTAGGCGAAGAATCATTTTATTCTGCATTAAATCCGGAAAATACTAAATTATTGTATTTTGTTGCTGATGGAAAAGGTGGACATAACTTCGCAAAAACATTAAAACAACATAATAAAAATGTAAAAATATACAGGAAATCAAAACAACAATAGATTTTGTTTAAATAATAAAGTATAAGATAATTATGAGTGATATTAAAAGAAGTGGTTTATTATTAGTTTTATCAAGTCCAAGTGGAGCAGGTAAATCTTCTATTTCAAGGGCTATACTAGCCGAAGATGAAAATATAATGCTATCGGTTTCAGCAACAACTCGCCCAATGCGAGAAAGTGAAGTTGATGGTGTTGATTATAATTTTTATTCAAAAGATAAGTTTCAATCGATGATAGATAAAAATCAATTTATTGAATATGCAAAAGTCTTTGATAATTACTATGGAACACCTGCACGCCCTGTGCTAGATGCACTTGATAAAGGCACAGATGTAATGTTTGATGTTGACTGGCAAGGTGGACAAATACTAGCAAATAAATTTACACATGATATTGTTAAGATATTTATTTTACCTCCTAGCATAGCTGAGCTTGAAAATCGCCTTAGAAAAAGAGCCCAAGATAGCGAAGAAATTATAAAAATGCGAATGGAAAAATCAGAGGTGGAAATATCCCATTGGAATGAATATGATTGGGTAATTATAAATCACGATTTTAAAGAATCTGTTGAAAAGGTTAAATCGATAATACAATCAGAAAGATTGAAAAAAAACCGACAAAGTGGGCTTGTGGATTTCGTTAGTAATCTTTGTTCTTAGAAATTATTATCAAACACATTTGAAATATTACAAAAATCAGAAATTGTAAGTTCTTCTGCTCTTTTTTTGGGATCTATATTTGCTATATCTAATAATTTAGTTACATCAACATTTAGTTGTTTTAGTGATGCTTTAATCATTTTACGGCGTTGACCAAATGCAAACTTAGTAATTTTAGTTAATGTTTTGATATTTACAGGGTATAAAGGTTTATCTCTTACAATTAATGATACAACAGCACTTTCGACTTTTGGCGGTGGAGTAAATGCCGATGCTGGTAAAAACATTTCAATCTTAGTATGACATAATAAATTACAAAGTATAGCAAGGCGACCATAATTTTTATCGCCGGTTTGTGCAGTTATTCGTTGAGCGACTTCTTTTTGAAACATAAGCGTGAATTTTGTAAATTCTTGTGGTGTTTCAAGCCATTTCATTAATAATAATGTTCCAACATTGTACGGTAAATTTGCAACTACTTGACGGGGCATACTACCTATTTTAGTAATATCTGTATCCGTTGCATCTTGGTTTATAACTGTTAATTTTTCACCTGCTATTTTTTTTAGCGGTGATATAGCTTTTACCGCTCTTTCATCTGCTTCTATGCAAGTAAGATTAGCTTTGTTTGATAGTAACGCTCTTGTTAACCCACCTGGCCCAGAACCAATTTCAATCACACTGCCTTGTTCTAGGTTTCCGGCAATTCTAGCTATTTTGTTTGTTATATTCATATCGAACAAGAAATTTTGCCCCAATGATTTTTTGGGTGACAAATTGTATTTTTCAACAGTTTCTTGTAGCGATGGTAAGTTATTTATTTCTTCAATCATTTGTATTTTACTTTTAATTTATTTCGTTCGTATTCAAATTTTCTTTTACTGATTTTATATTCTAATTTTTCCAAGTATTGTTTTTCTATAATTCCCATATTTTGAGTTGTTTGTGTTTTTTCATCATTAACTTTTATTAATACATATGATTGATTTAACTTTATAGGAGGCGATACTTGCTTAACCGGCATTGACCATATTATTAAGTCGATTTTTTTAACTAGCTCTTTTTTTGCTATCCAACCCATTTGACCATTGTTATGTGAATTAATATCTGATGAGAATATATTTGCCATTTCCCCGAAATCTTTTCCATTTATTATTTCATTTCTTATATTTATTATTGTTTCGTATGATTTTTTTCTGTCATTATGCCAAGGAATTACGATTATAGAAATATTACGAAGTTTTTTGCCTTTGATATCATTAAAATAATCGTTTAATTTTTCTTGATCGTATTTCTGCTTATTCATAGTTTCTTGTATGTAATTTTGCCATTTATATTTATCTTGCCTATGTTCGTATAATATTTTAATAGGAATTTTATTGTAGTTTATATTATCTGTATAATCTAAGTGTTTTTTAATTATATTTTTTTTAATATGTTGTTTTATAAAGATATTTTGTGCAGAAAACTTAAATTTGTTTATATTAGTGTCATTAACCTTTATACCACTTTTTATTAACATAATTTTTGTCATATCATCGATGTTAGAATCGGTTATTATTTTGTTATTTATAATTAATGATATTGATTCAGATAAACAAATATTGGTATTAAGAATTAATATTATTAAAACATAAAATATTTTATTTAACATTAATTAATCTTTCTAAGTATGTCACTTGTTTTAACAGTAGCTAACCCTTTGAATTCTAATTGTAAAAACACAGTTGTTTCCGGTTTGTTTAAATCTTTTGAATAGTTTTTAGTGTATTTTATGGTTGTTTCCATACATTCACAATCCGTCGCATAAGCAACCAATAATGATTGTTTTGATAATTTTTTTTCTGTGTCATAAAAGTTAAATGTAAATTCTGTTCCTAATTTCCATTTTTTATTTAGTGTTTTTATAATAGTAGCATTTAATTGTTGTGTTTTCTTTAATCCACTATCATTTCGAGGATTTAATTTTATATAAGTTGTATTAATATCTATACCATCAAATTCGGCGGAAGCGCTTGATTCTAGTTTTCTTACACTATAATTTTTACTATCTAATTCAAAAATAGATGATAAAGTATAATTATCTTTTTTAATATGCAAATTACCTACATAATCGGAATATATCTTTTCGTTCGTTATATTTACTGATTGACCCAAGAAAGCTTCTATATAATTGTTTTTTTCCCATTTTTTTAATTTTAATCCATATGTTACACGCTTGCCAGTGTCCATTTTATCAGTTCCAGAATATCTATTTGTTGAAAATAGGTTATATTCATCTAATTCATAATCTGAGCTATCATTATTCGGAATATAAGCGTAATTTTCTTTTTTAGGGCTTATGAATATACCAGCTATCGGCTCTGCTATAAAAGATAGTTTATCATTGTGTATATTTAAAGGGTATGAAGCAACTATTGAAGCAAAAGGGGTAATTCTGTTAAGATTTCCTGTTGTATATTTTATACTATTTACAGTTAATGGAGTTTTGTAGTCGTATTTAATCATATCTCCTCTTAGGCTAAATTTCGGTACTATTATTAAGCCTTTTTCAGTAATATTTTTTTTGCTTACAGATATTTCAGTTGTAACACTGTTTGTTATAGATGTATCTTTTACATTTACTTTTTTTAACTTTATGAAAGAATTAATAGCATAATCTTGTTTTTTTACTTGGTTTTCATATGATAAATCAGGATATATATATGTGGTAGCTGTTGGGTTATTACGAATATCTTTATAAGTCATAGCCTTAATTTCCAAAGACGAGGATTTTTTGTTTTTGACTGCGGATAAAGAATTTTTAACAAAATCTTTTTCTGTTTCTTTCCAATATACATGATCTTTTAAATAGTCATTGTCATTTATAAATTCAATTTGTGTATTAGTTTCCCAATTATATTTACTCACATATTTATTATTTAAAAATAAATAACTATTTTGTTTATTATCTTTTCCTTTTGTTAAAAATGTTTGAACATTTGTAAAAGATTTATGTGTTTTCCTGCGATAATTTACACCAAAACTATACATACTTTTTGTTGTAATTACCGGACTTAGTATAACGTCTTCATTATCTCTTAGGGTTTTATAATAAGAATTTAAAACGAATGTTCCTATATTTGAACTTGTACCTATTTGCGGAAGTAACCAACCATCAAATTTATCAACACTTGGCCCTGGGTATTGTAAGTATGGCCAGTAAAACACAGGTAAACCATAAATATTTATATAAGTATTTTTAAACATAACAAGTTTTGTTTTTTTATCTACTTCGATTCTTTCTGATTTTAATAACCAGCTTCTTGCACCTGTTTTTTTATTAGCTTTACAACTACTGTATTCTGAATCTATCGCGACATCATTTTTGTCTTCATAAATAAAAATCTTTTTTGCATTTATATATGTTCCGTTGTTTTGTTCTTGTTTTGCATTAAAAGCAGTTTTAGTTTTTGTTTTTGTGTTATAAATAACTTTATCTGCAACAGTTTTTCTACCTTTTTTATCTTCAAATATTACATTGTCAACAGCCGTAATAAGATTTTTATTTTTATCGTATATAATTTGATTTGATGTTAATTTGCTTTTGTTTTGCTTTACTTGTGCATTTTCACTTATTTTTGCAACGCCAGTGTTTTGATTGTATTCGGCATATTTACCAGTTATTATTATATCATTTGCTATACAATTAGTATGAAGTATGCAAAATGTGACTAAAATTTTTATTAAGTTTGTAATTTTTTTCATCTTAATTATTAACTTTATCTGATGACAATAGTAAAATTATACCTAATAGTAACATACTTAATGCAGGTGTCCAACCTATTATAATAGGGTTTATTTCTGAAACAAGCACCAGAGATTTGAATGAGTTGATATAAAAATATAATGCAAAACCTGTTAATACACCGCTAATGATTGTTTTTTTGGTATGTACGCGCGATAGGGGGCGTGCCGAGAAGAAACTAGCAATAAAAACTGTTGCAACAAATATGATCGGAATTGATATTAAAAAATTTAGAATAAATATTCCTTCATTTGCATTTAGTTCTGATTGTTTCAATCTTTTTATATATTCATTTAGTTGCCAAAAAGATATTTTATCTATTTTAGTAAATACTCTTCTAATAATATCTTTATTAATAGATGTTTTTATAATTAATGTTTCATATTTAATAGAAGGTTTTTCTGTATAATCAATTACATTTTTCAAAATAAGCTCATCACCCAATATAATCATTTTATCAGAATTTATAACTTTTATATTATTTTTTTCTTCATTAAATTCTATGATTTGAACTTTCGATAATTCAAATGTATTTTCATTAATTTTTTTTGCATTAATAATACGATGGTATTCATTAGGTAATTTTTCTTTTAACCATAAACCAGTTTTTGATAATTTAAGAGTTGTTGTTTGCTCATTTTTTTTATCCAGATCCCACATATAATCGAAATTTTTGTTTGTCTGAACAGCTATTGGCTGTAATATTGTTGTAGTTATAATTCCAAATGCAAATGCAAAAATAATACTTGGAATTAATATTTGTGGCATAGATATGCCAGAGCTAAGACTTGCAATAATCTCTTGGTTTTTATTTTGTTTATAAAAAGTATAAATAAAAACTAATAATATAATCATAGGCATTGAATTAAATATAATATTAGGTGTCTTATACAATGTCATTTTAAAAATATCATAAAGATTAGTATCTACTCTTGTTACAAGCCCCACAAATTCGATCAGTGTAAATAATACAGATATGCAAATTCCTATTTTTGCAAAATTTTTTAATATTTGAGATGTGTAGTATTTGTATAAAGTTTTCCCGATCATTATTTTTTATACCTATCTTTAATAAAAATGGTCATTATTACCGATATCCCGAACAACATTATGAAAAATAATTCATAATATACAAAAGTAATACTTTTCTCTGCTATTTTAAATAATGTCAGTTCAATACTTGTTGCAACAATTGCTATTGTATAAGCTATTATAGCATGTTTATTGCTAGGTTGCCCTAGTGTAGGTTTTATTATTATCCAAAGACCACCCAAAATTGACATAAATAAGATAAAAATTGGATTTACCAATCTTCTCCAAAAATCACTTATTTGATTTTTAGTAGCTTTGTTTTTTTTCATTAATTGATATATTTCATAAGAAATGTAGTCATCTGTTTCTTCGCGTTTTCTTTTTATTTTTATATTAGCATCGAATTTTATTGCATATTGATTAAAGAACAATGTTCGAGATTCTTCATCTTTTATATTTTTTTGTATTCCATTAAAAATTATTACTTTTTTTTCATTATTCTTGTTTATTACAAAACCTTTTTTTGCAATTAAAATTTCTACTGAACCATTTTTATTTTCTTGTTTAGCAAATATATCACTAACATTTTTACCTTTTATATCATTTATAAATGTTGTCGTTTTTCCATCAATTGAATTAAAAGTTGATGGTCTAAGCGTATCTGATAGGAAAGAGTTGTTATTAGAATAATAAATAATATCTTGTAATCTTGACCAAGTTAAAGGACCAGTTGTTGTTTGCATTATAAGGGAAAAGAACATTGCTATTATTCCACTTATCATAGCTGGCTTTAAAATTTTTAAATTGGAATACCCCATACCCCTTAAAATATATAATTCTTTTGATTGCGCCATATTATTATATGTATTGCTAGCTCCTATAAAAATAGCAAAGGGTAAAGCAATCATTATATATTGCTGTCCTGAGTATAAAAGTACTTTTATAAATTCCCCAAAAGATATATATTTTCTTACTAATAATTCCAATATTCTAAGGGAAAGTGCCATTTCAATTGTAATACTTAATATCAATACAATGTATAAGGTACTTTTTAATATATTTTTTGTTATATATCTTTCTATTAACATCTTATCTTAATAACAGAAAATTAAAAATAAATCACTAAAAAACCTTGCAAAAAAAATATAAAAGTGTAAACAATTAATAACTACAAATTTTTAAGGTAAGGGTAATAAAGTAATGAAAATACTTTTCTGTGATAGCTATAATCACACAGATACACTAGTTGTATTAAACATAAAAGAAAAAAAGAATATTAATCCTTTGAAGTCATTTCCTAACATATTGAAAAACTTAAATCTAACAGGTTCTCATAACGAAAAATCTACACTTGTTAATATCGATGGTTTTTCTAAAATCCATATTTTAGGAGCTGGAAAATTACAAAAAAAACGATCATTGCGAAATATTGGTGGAAAAATTTACGATATTAGTAAAAATGATAAAAGTATACAAGTTTCTGTTGCAGGACTATTAAAGCAAGACATAGCACAGATTGCATATGGGTTTATTCTTGGTTCGTATAGTTTTACAAAATATAAAACTGTTAAAAACGAATCTGCTAAATTAGACAAAGTTTCTTTTGTCGGAGAAAATTCAAGTGAAGCAAAAAAATGTTTTGATAATTTAAATTGTATTGCACAAGGTGTTTTCTTGGCAAGAGATTTAGTAAATGAACCAGCAAATGTATTAACACCTGAAAAATTCGTAGAAACTGCAAAAGGGCTATCTAAGCTAGGTGTTAAAGTTAAAATTTTAAATGAAGATGAATTAAAAAAACTTGGTATGAATGCATTGCTTGCCGTGGGGCAAGGCTCAGCAAATAAATCTTATGTTGCTATTATGGAATATATGGGAACAAAAGAATCTGAAAATCCTTTCGTTTTCCTCGGTAAAGGAGTTACTTTTGATGCCGGCGGTATATCACTAAAACCTTCCAGCGGTATGGAGGATATGAAATTTGATATGGGTGGAGCATCAGCAGTAATTGGAGCAATGAAAGCCATATCTTTAAGAAAAGCAAAAGCAAATGTTATAGGTGTATTAGGCTTAGTTGAAAATATGCCCGATGGTTTAGCTCAAAGACCAGGTGATGTTGTTGCATCAATGTCCGGACAAACAATTGAAGTTATAAACACCGATGCAGAGGGCAGAATGGTTCTTGCTGATTGCCTTACATATATTCAGAAAAAATATAAACCAAGAAGTATTATTGACCTTGCAACTTTAACAGGGGCGATGATGGTTGCATTGGGACAAGAATATGCGGGTGTTTTTGGGAATAATGATGAATTAAAGCAAAATATCATAAATGCAGGCGATAGCGAAGTTGAAGGTTTATGGTCAATGCCTATGAGCAAAACATATGATAAGGAAATTAATTCTGACATTGCAGATATGAAAAATACAGGTTCAAAATGGGGTGGAGCTTGTACCGCAGCGGCATTTTTAGGAAGATTTATAAATGATGGCACCTCTTGGGCTCATCTAGATATCGCCGGTATGGCTTGGGAATACAAAGGTAAACCAACAACTCCAAAAGGCGGTGTCGGTTTTGGTGTTCGCACACTAGATAGACTTGTTTGGGATTGGGAAAGGTCTGTAAAGTAATAAAATGACAGAAATACGTTTTTATCATTTACAAAAGACAGCGCTTGACGATGCTTTACCTGCATTATTACAAAAGGTAATGGATATGGATTATAAGTCTGATGTTATTATAAATGGTGATGTAAAAGAATTTTCAGATATTTTGTGGGAAAACAATAATAAAAATAGTTTTATAGCTAATGATATAGGCGATAATATTAATGAAAATAGCCCTGTTGCGATTTATAATAATTTAAATGTTAAAGTTGAAAATTTAAGAAAAAATAGGTTTTTTATTAACGAGATTGATGAAGATTTGATATCAGGCGCAGATTTAAATTGTTTTGTGTTTAATGGTAACGATGAAAAAATATTACATCAAGCAAGGCTGTTTTGGAAAAAAATGACTCAAAAAGCAGAATATGACTTGTGTTATTATTATCAAGACCCTGTATCAGGCTGGAAAAAAAAGTAAAAACATTATTTTTATCTTGACTAATGTGTCAAAATATTATATTCACTCTCTACAATTTAAAAAATATTAGAGGATAGAAAAATGGCTGTTCCAAAAAGAAAAGTAAGCTCACACCGTCGCGGTAATCGTCGTTCTCACGATTCACTAGGTGTTGATAGCTATGTAGAAGATAGTAATTCTGGTGAATTACGTCGTTCTCATCATATTGATATAAGTACTGGTATGTACCGCGGTAAAAAAATACTAGACAAATAAGTTAACTAAATATATTTTAAACCTGTATTTTTACAGGTTTATTATTATTATTATGATTTAAAATTAACGGAGATAAACAATGACTTTACAAAGAACATTTTCAATTATTAAACCAGATGCGACGAAACGCAATCTTACTGGTGCAATTAATGCAATGATTGAATCAGCAGGGCTTAGAATTATAGCTCAAAAGCGTATACATATGACTCGTGAGCAGGCTGAAACCTTTTATGGTGTTCACGCTGAACGAGCATTCTTTAATGATTTAGTAGAGTTTATGATTTCAGGGCCGGTTGTTGTTCAGGTTCTTGAAGGCGAAAATGCTATTGCAAAATATCGTGAAGTTATGGGTGCTACAAATCCAGAAAATGCTGACGAAGGTACGATCCGTAAAGTTCATGCCGAATCTGTTGAAGCAAACTCTGTTCACGGTTCAGATGCACCTGAAACTGCCGTAGAAGAAATTTCTTACTTCTTCTCGGGGATTGAGATTATCGGATAGAATATAATAATTTATTTATATTTTCAAAAGCCAATGTAGCAATTTCTTGTATTTGAAATCTACATTGGCTTTTTTTAGTTCTAAATTAATTAAAAATAATTTTGTTATTTAATATATTTGGTATATTATAAAGCAATGAAAAAGTTTATTTTTGTTTTTATTATTATTACGTGTTTTAATTCATCATTTGCGGGTGTTTTATTCAAACCTAAGGTCGTATTGGTTAATGAAACAGCTGATAATGTTGTTAATGCTAAAAAGATAGCTTTTTCAAAAGCCAAAAAAACAGCTTGGCTTGATTTGGTTGGTATGGTTGGTGTTACTGATAGAAATGATATTATCAATATATCTGAGAATGATATGGATAGTATGATTGAAAATATTGATGTAAGTGGTGAAAAAGCTAGGGCAAAACGATATATCGCTAATATTACTGTATATTTTAACCCTAATAAAATTCGTTCATACTTTCGTAATAATAATATAAACTTTCTAGAAGAAATCGGGTTTCCTGTTCTGGTAGTGCCTATTTATGAACAAGATGGAATATCTTATATATATGAACAAGCAAATATATGGGAAAAAGCATTATTTGATAATCCAAAAAAAGGTGGGTTGTTACCTGTGGTTCTAGCACAAGGTGGTGTTAAAAATAGTTTAAATATTGATTCTAGTGTAATAAAAAATCACAAAAAACTAATAGATACTTCTAAGTTATATGGCGTAGAAGGTGTTGTAATTGCAAAAGTTTCATTAATACCGTCAAATTTTGGATTACATATGAAATTACAATATAACTCTGTCGGAGGTTTTTTGGAAAATAAAAGTTCAGAACAATCATTTAAATCAAAAGATATGGATAAAGCAAAATTATTAAAAAGAATATCCAATGTTTTTTATTCAGGTCTAGAAAAAATGTGGCAAGAGAAAATAAAGCACAATAAAGAATTTTCTTTAAATACTCAAATTGTTGTATTACCAACTAAAAATCAACAAGATTTGGAAAGATTAAAACTAGAACTATCAGATATTGAGAATATCGAAAAGGTAGAATTAATATCCTTAAATGGTGGGTTAGCTGAATTTAAATTAACATTTTTAGGTGTTTTGAAAAAATTAAAAATTGCATTTGAAAGATTAGGCTATATAGTTAATAATAAGCACAATAAATGGATCATTAGATTGACATAATAAGGGGATAATATGAATGGTGTTTTATCAATAAGAATTATTTTAACATTAATAATAATGATAATGTTATTAGTAGGCTTAGGCTTTTTAAAGCCTATATTATGGCCTTTCGCACTTTCAATAGTTTTAGCATATATATTTGACCCTATTACTTCATTTTTTGATAAATTCGGTTTTAGTCGAATATTTTCAAGTTTAATCGTAGTATTTATTTTCTTGTTATTACTATTTGGTTTTCTTGCGACTTTATTACCTATATTTGTTTCCCAGATTAATGCTGTAATGGAAATTGTCCCTGTTGGGTTAGAGATTTTAACTGAAAAATTAAATAGTGTTGGCATTACTATTCTTGAAATAGATGTACTTAAAAATGAGTTTATTCAAAATATAAAAGGTTCACTAGGCTCAACAGCTCAAATTATAATTGATAATGTTTCTGAAATAGCTCAAGATGCATTTTTCTTTGTACTAGTTCCTATAATGCTATTTTATTTGTTAAAAGATTGGGAATCGTTGCGCAAAACTATATTAAAAGCTGTTCCACCTAGAATGCGTGTTAATTTTTCCGAATTAATTAATGACATAGATATTTCTGTATCAGGATTTTTAAGAGGACAATTAACAGTTATGTTTATACTTGGGACATTTTATTCTATTGCCCTTAGTGTATTGGGTCTTTACTATGCAATTGCAATTGGTGTTTTAACTGGTGTATTAGTATTTATACCTTATGTAGGTGCTTTCATAGGTGTTTGCATTGCATCGTTAATCGGAATTATACAATATGAAAATGTGTGGAGTTTATTACCAATTTGGGGAATATTTGCTTTTGCTCAATCAGTAGAAAGTGTAGTTTTAACTCCTAATATTGTTGGCGATAAAGTTGGATTGCATCCTGTATGGATAATTCTTGCTCTTATGGGTGGTGGTTTATTATTTGGTTTCATAGGAGTTTTACTAGCAGTTCCAATGGCAACCCTTATAGGCACTATCGTTAGATTTATATTTAAACAATATTTAAAAACAGAATTTTACGAAAAAGGTAATTAAATTGATAAAACAATTAGGAATTGATTATAGCAGTGAACCTGTTTATAGGATTGATAACTTTTATATTGAAGATGGTGGTATCTCACCGCTTGATATTGTTCTTAATCCGAAATCTTGGGGTAGTAATTTATTAATAATATCAGGTGAAAAGGGTAGTGGAAAGACTCATTTATCTAACTTATATGTAGATAAGTTTAATGTTCCAATTGTCGCAAAAGAATGTTTAAATTTTGATATGTTGGAATCCCTTTCCCTTAGCGGATGTGTAATAGATGATATTAATGATATTGACGAGAAACTTTTATTTCATCTAATTAATATGAGCAAAAAATATGGAAGTAATTTATTGTTCACAGTTGATAAAAAGGTAAAGGATATTGATATAAAATTACCTGATTTGAAATCTAGATTATTACAAGCTATGGTTTATAATATTGAAAAGCCTAGCGATTCATCACTACACTTTGTAATGCTTAAAAACTTTATAGATAAACAACTTCGTATTAAAAGTGATGTAATGTCATACATTATCGAACGAACACCTCGTTCTTATTCTTCGGTAATTAAACTTGTTGATATACTTGATAAGGAATCTTTGGCTTGCTCTAACGAGATAACAATTCCATTTGTTCGCAAGATATTACAGGAATATGATATTTAAACGCTAATAAATTCTAGTTGTTGGTTTTTTATAGTAAGTGCTATATCACCATTCATTAGTTTTATCGCTTTTTCTCCGAATACTTCAAGTTTCCAACCTTTTGTAATTTCGTTGTGTTCTGGATTGTTTATAAAGTTTTCTAAGTCATTTTGCTTTGCAATCAAGGACGGGCTGACACTATGTTTTTTTGCACATTCTTTTAATAATGATTTTAGTAAGTCTATGCTAGCTTTTTGCCCTGCATTTAATTGCTTTATTTTTACAATTTCCGGATAATCCGATTGAGGCATATTATTTACTTTTTCAATTATAGCAATAATTTCATCTGATCTTTCCGATTTTAACCACGATTTTGGGAAGTTACGGATTCTGCTTAAATCGTCGGAGGATCTTATTTTACTAGATGCAATATCAATTATGGTTTCATCTTTTATAAAATGTTTTCTTGGCACATTAACTTTCATTGCTGATAATTCGCGCCATTTTGAAATTTCACGAAGTTTTGCAAGAACTTTTCTGTTATTTGTACGAAATTTGATTCTTTTATAAGCTTCCAAAGGTTTTATTTGATAAGTCTTTTCATTTGTTATTTTATCAAATTCCTTTTTAATCCAATCTTTTCTATTTAATCTTTCAATTTCCGATATTATGTATTTATATATTTCAACTAAATGTGTAACATCATTTATAGCGTAATTTAACTGAGATTTATTTAACGGACGAATTGACCAGTCAGTAAATCTAACACCTTTATCAAGCTGTTTTTTACATATTTTTTTTACTAATGCATCGTAACTAACTTGCTCACCTAAGCCAATAACACTTGCACCTATTTGAGTATCAAAAACATTTTTTGGCACCTTGCCTGTTAAATTGTAAAATATTTCTAAGTCTTGACTTGATGAATGTAATACTTTTGTAATTTTGTTATTGTCCAATATTTCAAAAAGTGGAGATAAATCAATATCGCTCAATGGATCAATTATTGCCGATTCAGCAAGATCAGGTGTTGATATCTGAATTAAACATAATTTTGAAAAATATGTTTTTTCTCTTAAAAATTCAGTGTCCAATGTAATAAAATCATAATCTTTTATTTTATTACAATATTTTATAAGCTTATTAGAGTTGTCTATGATTTGCAAAATTTTTATTCCTGTTATTTTTTATTTTCTATTATTTTTTTAAATATGAACTAAAACGCCATAAAAATAAACATAAAATTACAAGATTTCTTGACAAATTAACTAAAATCTATAAAGTGATAGCAATTATTTAAATAATAAATTTAGGAAAATTAAAAAAAATGCATCAATATCGCACTCATAATTGTAATGAATTAAATAAAAATAACACAGGTGAAACGGTTAAGCTATCCGGTTGGGTAAATCGTGTGCGAGATCACGGTGGTTTATTATTCCTAGATTTAAGAGATAACTACGGATTAACACAATGTGTAATAGATAACTCACATTCTTTATTTGCAACCGTGGATAATCTTAGTAACGAAACAGTTATAACAATAGTTGGTAAAGTTTTAACACGCAGTGATGAAACAATTAACAAGAATCTACCAACTGGTGAAATCGAAGTGCAAATTCAAGAAATCGAAGTTCAATCGGTGGCACAAACATTACCTTTCCCAGTTAACCAAGATAGTGGATATCCAGAAGATATGCGATTAAAATATCGTTTTCTTGATTTGCGAATGGAACAAATGCACAAAAACATATTATTGCGTTCAAATGTAATAGCTTCGCTTAGAAATCGAATGATTGAACAAGGGTTTACTGAATTTCAAACACCTATTCTAACAGCTTCATCACCAGAAGGAGCTAGGGATTTTCTTGTTCCATCAAGATTACACCCAGGCAAGTTTTATGCTTTACCACAAGCACCACAACAATTTAAACAATTGTTAATGGTTTCCGGATTCGATAGATACTTCCAGATAGCCCCTTGTTTTAGAGACGAAGATGCAAGAGCAGATCGTTCACCAGGCGAATTTTATCAACTTGATTTTGAAATGAGTTTTGCCACACAAGAAGATGTGTTTGCCGTCCTAGAACCTGTTTTACACGGTGTTTTCCAAGAATTTGGTAACGGTAAGAAAGTTACTCAATACCCATTCCCAAGAATAGCTTATAAAGATGCTATGTTGAAATATGGTTCTGATAAACCTGATCTGAGAAATCCAATTGTTATTTCAGATGTAAGTGATGCATTCGCAGGCTCTGATTTTAAAATATTTGCTGGTTTGATAGAAAAGGGCTGTGTTGTAAGAGCTATTCCTGCTCCTAATTCAGCAGATAAGGCGCGTTCATTTTTCGACAAGTTAAATAATTGGGCTAGGTCAATCGGTCAAGCAGGATTAGGTTACATACAATTCAAAGATGGTCAGGGCGTTGGACCTATTGCTAAAAATTTAAGTGATGATAGAATTGCTCAAATTAAAGATATGGCAGGTGTTTCTGATGGTGATAGTGTATTTTTTGCCTGTGGAGTTGAAAATGAAGTTGCTACATTTGCAGGACAAGCAAGAGCTAAAATTGCTCAGGAACTAGATTTAATTAAAAATGATGAATTTAATTTCTGTTGGATAGTTGATTTCCCAATGTTTGAATATAACGAAGAAGAAAAGAAAGTTGATTTTTCACATAATCCATTTTCAATGCCACAAGGTGGAATGGAAGCTCTCTTAGATAAAGATCCCCTTGATATACTAGCTTATCAATACGATATTGTTTGTAATGGTTTCGAATTATCTTCTGGTGCTATTCGTAATCATTTGCCTGAAATTATGTATAAAGCTTTTGAGATAGCAGGTTATAGCCAAGATTTTGTTGATGAAAAATTCGCTGGTATGATTAATGCCTTTAAATACGGTGCGCCTCCACACGGTGGTTCAGCTCCTGGGATTGATCGAATTGTTATGTTATTAGCTGATGAACCTAATATTCGCCAAATTACAGCATTCCCGTTAAATCAAAATGCACAAGATTTAATGATGCAAGCTCCTAATAATGTATCTGATAAATCTCTGGAAGATGTTCATATTCGTGTTAAAATGCCAACTAAGGTAGAAGTATAATGTCGCATCAAATAGCACACATTCTTTTCGGGCATATTGAAGCACAAGACATTATTTCTGAGAATAGCAGAAGAGAAGCCTTAGAAAAAGCTGAGGAAAGTTTAGATAGAATTAAAAATGATAATGTTGCTTTCGAAATTGTAGCTTCACAGGTTTCTGATTGTCCTTCTGGTTCATTAGGTGGATTACTTGGTCAAGTTGAAAAAGGTGAAATGGTTCCAGAATTTGAAGATATTGTTTTTAATTTGGAACTAGGCGAAGTGTCTAACATATTTGAAAGTGAATATGGATATCATATAGCTTGGCGTTATAATAATGATTTAATTGATGAAGCTTTTAGACATTAATCAAGATTAATTTGAAATTCGTTTTTTCCAACTAAATTAAACTGTATTCTTGCTTGTTCTTCCAAGAAATCAAGATCAAGATTTTCTCTTGATAGCATTTTTGATTCTTTGTCTATTTTCATTTTGTGATTTTGTAAAGAAATTAGTTTTTGTTCAGTTTTATATAACTTCTTTTCTAAGTTTGATTTTTTAATAATTCCACTAGAACTGAAAAAAAGGAAAAATAGCATTATGACTATGCCTAATGCTAAGAATATTTGGAAGATATTTCGTAAATTATCTAAAAATGTCATATTCTTATTTCCCTAAATTTTAAATTTTTATGACTGTATTAAATTTAAAATTAACAATAAATTATTATCAAGTCAATAACATAACACTTGAATGTGGATTTTTTAAACAAGTTTTTCAATACATTATAAGTATAAGTGATTATTAATTATTTGTTTATTTTTATCACTAAATTGTTAAAATATAAACATTAACCATAATTAAGTTAATTTTAATAAAAGTCATAAAAAACAATGCACTAGATAAATGTAATTTTGTTTTTATTTTTTTATTAACATTGTATAATATTTCATAAAATAAAAATTGGAGTTATTACATTATGAATAGTGCTAAAAAAACTTTTTCTAAAAAGTCTAACATTGATAAAGACAAAATATTGCAATATTACCGTGATATGTTATTAATTCGTCGTTTCGAGGAAAAGGCAGGACAATTGTATGGTATGGGTGAAATCGGTGGATTTTGTCATTTATACATTGGACAAGAAGCTGTTGTAGTTGGTGTCCAAGATGCCATAAATGATAAAGATAGTGTCATTACTTCTTACCGTGACCACGCTCATATGTTGGCTTGCGGGTTGTCTCCTGATGGTGTTATGGCTGAACTTACAGGCCGTACCGGTGGTCTATCAAAAGGAAAAGGTGGGTCTATGCATATGTTCTCATCTGAAAAGAATTTTTACGGTGGACACGGTATAGTAGGGGCTCAGGTTCCGATTGGAACTGGTCTTGCTTTTGCCGACCAATACAAGGGTAATGATAATATTTCCACGGTTTATTTAGGTGATGGTGCTTTGAACCAAGGACAAGTTTATGAATCATTTAATATGGCTTCGTTATGGAAATTACCTGTTATTTATATCATTGAAAATAATCAGTATGCTATGGGGACTTCAACTGCGCGTCATTCAGCTAGTGCAGAAGAATTGTATAATCGCGGTAAAGCTTACGGCATAGTAGGTGTAGCCGTTGATGGTATGAATGTTTTAGAAGTAAAAGAGGCAACAGAAAAAGCTGTTGCACATTGTCGTGCTTCAAAAGGGCCGTATATCTTGGAAATGCAAACATATAGATATCGTGGTCATTCAATGTCCGATCCTGCTAAGTATCGTACGAAAGAAGAAGTTACTAGTATGAAAGAAAAGTATGATCCTATTGAGTATGTGAAAGAAATATTGTTTGCAAATGGTGAGACGGAAGAATCACTAAAAGCAATAGATAAAGAAATCAAAAAAATAGTATCTAAGTCTGCCGATTTTGCACTGGAAAGTCCACTTCCAGAAGCAGAAGAGTTATGGACAGATGTAGTGGTATAAGGGAGAAAATAATGACTATTAATATATTAATGCCATCACTAAGTCCAACTATGAAAGAAGGAACTCTTGCTTCTTGGTTGGTAAAAGAAGGCGATACAGTTGAATCTGGTCAAACTATTGCGGAAATAGAAACAGATAAGGCGACAATGGAAGTTGATGCGGTTGATGAGGGGACTGTTGGCAAGATTTTGGTTGAAGCCGGTTCACAAAATGTACCTGTTAATTCTGTTATTGCTGTTTTATTAGAAGAGGATGAAGATGCCTCCGCCTTGGAAGGATTAACATTCGATAAACCCGAAGCTAAACAAGAACAAAAACAAGAAAAACCGGCATCAAATGCACCGAAAACTGTTGAGACTCCGGTTGTCGAGATAGTGGAACCTGAACCAGAATGGAGCGGTTCATTTAAAAAACAAACAGTTCGCGAGGCCTTGCGCGATGCAATGGCAGAAGAAATGCGAACTGATGAAAATATATTTCTAATGGGCGAAGAAGTTGCTGAATATCAAGGTGCTTACAAAGTTTCACAAGGATTACTTGATGAATTTGGTGCTAAAAGGGTAATAGATACACCAATTACAGAACACGGTTTCGCTGGGGTTGCTGTTGGTGCTGCATTCAGAGGGCTTCGTCCAATAGTTGAATTTATGACTTGGAATTTTGGAATGCAGGCTATTGACCAAATAATTAACTCTGCGGCCAAAACAAGATATATGTCAGGTGGGCAAATGTCATCACCTATGGTATTTAGAGGGCCGAATGGTTCAGCTTCTCGTGTTGGGGCGCAACATTCACAATGTTATGCGGCTTGGTATGGTCATATACCGGGATTAGTAGTAATTTCACCTTATGATGCATCAGATGCAAAAGGTTTGTTAAAATCTGCAATCCGCGATAACAACCCAGTTGTATTTTTAGAAAATGAATTAATGTATGGTGTTGAATTTGATGTGCCTGATACTGATGATTGGACTGTGCCAATCGGTGTTGCTAAAACTCGTCGTATCGGTTCAGATGTAACTATCGTTTCATATTCTATCGGTGTTGGCAAAGCACTAGAAGCATCTGAAAAACTAGCCGAACTTGGTATATCAGGCGAAGTAATCGATTTAAGAACGATTCGTCCACTTGATATTAATACTATTATTAACTCTGTGAAGAAGACTTCTCGCCTTGTTGTAGTAGAGGAAGGTTGGTCTCAGTCAGGTGTTGGTTCTGAAATATCGGCTCGTATAATGGAACAAGCATTTGAATATTTAGATGCGCCTGTTATTCGTGTTTCGGCAAAAGATGTTCCATTGCCATATGCTGAAAATCTTGAAAAACTTGCCTTGCCACAGGTTGATGACATTGTAGAGGCAGTACAAAATATATATTCAAATAATAGTGTAGTTAATGTTGATACAAATGTGTTTTCTTCACCACTTGCAAGACGAATTGCCAAGCAAAATAATTTATCACTTTCTAATATTACAGGAACTGGTGCAAAGGGACGAGTAATAAAATCTGATGTGGAAAATGCTATTGCTAATGGTACGGCTTCTCAGGCTTCTTCGGCTTCTCAGGCTCCAGTTGTTGCTAAGCCTGTTGATGTAATAGATGATCCATTCCAACCAGAACACGAAAAAGTAAAAGTAAGCACTATGCGCGGTGTAATTGCAAAAAGATTATCTGAATCAAAGCAATCTGTACCACATTTTTATGTATCAAGTGATGTTGTTATTGATGAATTACTTTCTGTGCGCAAGAAATTAAATGATAAAGCTGATGGTAAATATAAAATATCAGTTAATGATATGGTTTTAAAAGCTGTTGCTGTTGCTTTAACACAGGTGCCGGAAGCTAATGTTTCTTGGGCTGGTGATATTGTTAAACAATTTAATAGTGTTGATGTTGCTGTTGCTGTTGCTATTGATGGTGGCCTTATTACACCGGTTGTAAGAAACACACAAAGTAAATCATTAATAGAGATTTCAAATGAAATGAAAGAACTTGCAGATAAAGCTAAGAAGGGTTCTTTAATGCCTGAACAATATCAAGGTGGAACTGTTTCGGTTTCAAATCTTGGTATGTATGGGGTTAAACAATTTAATGCTATTATCAACCCACCACAGGCTTGTATAATTGCTGTTGGTGCTGGTTCTGAAAAAGCCATTTCAAAAGATGGCAAGGTTGTATCGGCTACTGTTATGAATTTAACAATGTCTGTTGACCACAGAGCTGTTGATGGTGCTGTTGCTGGTGATTTCTTGAAAGCATTAAAAAATGCATTGGAGCAACCTGATTCATTAATAAATTAATATTTTTAAAATAAAGTTAAAAGTATTTTATATCATAAAATAGGAAAATGTTATGGAAAAGTTAGATTTTGATTTAGTTGTTATAGGGGCAGGCCCCGGTGGTTATGTTAGTGCTATTCGTGCATCTCAACTTGGAATGAAAGTTGCAGTTATTGAAGCTAATCATTTAGGTGGTATTTGTTTAAATTGGGGTTGTATCCCAACGAAAGCTTTACTAAGAAGTGCGGAAATATACCGTCAAATGGGACACGCCGAACAATACGGTTTAAAATGTGATGCAAGTTATGACTTAGATGCGATTGTAAAAAGATCGCGCGATGTTTCAGCACAGTTAAACAAGGGTGTTGGGCATTTATTGAAAAAAAATAAAATACAAATTATTAATGGTTTTGGTAAAATTTCTGGTGAAAAAAATAATAGATTTGTAGCTGTGGAAAATGATGGGAAAGTTTCACATCAAGTTAATGCAAAACACATTATTATTGCAACTGGTGCAAGGGCTAGAATACTAGAAGGGTTAGAACCAGATAAAAAGTTTATTTGGTCTTATCGTGAAGCATTAGTGCCGGATACAGTTCCTGATAAATTATTAGTTCTTGGTTCAGGGGCAATAGGTATTGAATTTGCTAGCTTCTTTAATGCATTGGGTTCCAAGGTTACAGTAGTTGAAGTTCAAGATAGAATATTACCAGTAGAAGACGAAGAAATTTCAAAAATGGCTCAATCTGATTTTGAAGCACAAGGTATGAAATTTATAACCGGTACGGGTATTAAATCAGTTAATAAAAACAAATCTGATATGGATATAGAACTTGATAACGGCGAAAAACTGAAAGTTGATAAATTAATAACAGCTGTTGGTATTGTTGGTAATGTGGAAAATATGGGGCTAGAAAACACAGATATTAAAATTGAGAAAAACCAAATTGTTACCGATGAATTTTCAAGAACAGGTGAAAATGGAATTTATGCAATTGGTGATATTGCCGGCGCTCCTTGGTTGGCACACAAGGCCGAACACGAAGGTGTTATATGTGTTGAAAAGATAGCTGGATTAGAAGGTGTTCACCCATTAAACAAGCAAAATATCGCTGGTTGTACATATTGTCACCCGCAAATTGCTAGTGTCGGTTACACTGAAAAACAAGCCAAAGATGCAGGTTATGAAGTAAATGTTGGTAAGTTTCCATTTATGGCAAATGGTAAAGCAATTGCACTAGGTGAAGTAAATGGTTTAGTAAAAACAGTTTTCGATAGCAAGACGGGTGAATTGTTAGGAGCGCATATGATAGGTGCCGAAGTTACGGAAATGATATCGTCATTTTCCGTTGCTAAAACACTTGAAACAACAGAAGAAGAATTAATGCATACGGTGTTTCCACATCCAACACTAAGTGAAATGTTGCACGAATCAGTATTAAGTGCTTATAATAGGGCTATACATATTTAATTTAGGTAACAATTAATGATTAATAAAGTTAATAATGATAGTAAGTATCGTCATCCTGAAAAACGAAATAGGCCGGATAATCCTATACAAAGAAAGCCTGAATGGATTCGTGTAAAGGCTCCTATATCTGATGGTTATAAAAAAACAAAAGAAATAGTTGATAATTACAGTCTTAAAACTGTTTGCGAGGAAGCTTCTTGTCCTAATATTGGTGAATGTTGGGAAAAACAACACGCAACAATGATGATTATGGGTGGAATTTGTACTCGTGCTTGTTCTTTTTGTAATGTTGCTACTGGTAGACCTGGTGAACTAAGCCCATTTGAACCTTATAATGTTGCTGAAACTGTCCATAAACTAGGCTTAAAACATGTTGTAATTACATCTGTTGACCGTGATGATTTAGAAGATGGTGGTGCTGAACACTACGCAGAAACTATTCGTGCGTGCCGTAAACGCAATCCCGATACAACAATTGAAATATTAACTCCTGACTTTAAAGGTAAAGATTCGGCATTGGAAATTGTTGTTAAAGCCCGTCCAGATGTGTTTAATCATAATATTGAAACAGTTCCAAGATTGTATCCAACAATTCGTCCAGGGGCTAGATATTTTACCTCTTTACAATTATTAGCCAAGGTAAAAGAACTTGATCCAAGTATCTTTACAAAATCTGGTCTTATGGTTGGGCTAGGTGAAAGTGATATTGAGATTCATCAATTAATGGACGATTTAAGGGCGGCGGATGTTGATTTCTTGACAGCTGGTCAATACTTGCAACCAACAGTTAAACACGCAGGTGTAGATAGATTTATGACACCAGAAGAGTTTGAAAAACTTGCCAAGAAAGCGCGTGCGAAAGGGTTCTTGCTTGTTTCTGCTACTCCACTTACTCGTTCATCTTATCACGCGGGTGATGATTTTGAAATGTTACGCGAAGCGAGAAATGCTAAATTAAATAAACTTACAGTATAGAGAATAATGTATAAATATAATGACGTTAAGGAAATGGATTTTTCCGCTACTAGTATCTACAATCTAGTAAAAGATATTGAAAAATATCCTGAATTCCTACCTTGGTGTAATGCGGTGCGTATTACCTCAGTACAAGGAAATGAGATATTAGCTGATATGGTAGTTGGTTTTTCCGGTATTACTGAAAAATATACTAGTCGAGTTAATTTTGATGACAAGAACAAGAAAATATTTGTTCAATACGAACACGGCCCATTTAAATATCTTGAAAACCAATGGTTTTTTGAAAGTATAGGCGATAAAACAAAAGTACACTTTAATATCGAATTTGAATTCAAAAGTAAAATACTAGATGTTGTATTATCCCCTATATTTGAAACAGTTATAAAAAGAATGATTTCAGCATTTGAAGAGCGTGCGCAAGAGTTATACGGTTAATTTATATAAAATTAACCAAGATTGTGTACAGAATTTAAAATCATTTTCATAGCTTTTTCAACAGATTGAAATCTTATTTCATCGCGCTTACCAGAAAAATTATTTTTGACACATTCATAATTGTTCAGATATTTAATTGCAATATAAACTAAGCCTATTGGTTTTTCTTCGCTATGAGTAGGACCCGCAACCCCTGTAATTGCAATTCCTATATCTGTATCTAGACCAGATAGCATTTCTAGTGCTGTTTGTTCCGATACAGCCCCGAATTTTTCAATAGTTTCGGTATTTACCCCTAAGTCTTTGATTTTTGCATCATTAGAATATGTAATATATCCCTTTTGAAAATATTTAGATGATCCTGATACTTGTGTTATGTATGAACTTAGCATACCACCGGTACAAGATTCTGCACAGGCAAGGGATAGTTTTTTTTCGATTAAGGTTTGTTTTATTTCCTTAGATAAATTAATTAATGAAATATCCATAATATTATCCATAGTGTAACGCCGGCATACAATCCAGCAATGATATCATCAAACATAACACTGAATGCTGTTTTTTGTTTATCTATCAAATTAATGGGATATGGTTTAAATATATCAAAGAAACGAAATATAAGAAACCCAGCAATATAATACCAAACATTAACAGGTATAAAACTCAATGTAATAAATAAACCTGCCATTTCGTCAATAACAACTTCATTAGCATCGTGTTTGTTGTTTGTCTTTTCATATACATTTGTAAAATACCAACCAACCATTAATGTTATAAATGATGCGATAACTAGGGATAACGGCGAATATATATATGCAATTAAAAATGCCACGGGCATTGATGCAAGTGTTCCCCAAGTTCCACTAGCAGGTTTCATAAATCCAACCTTGCCTAGTGATACGATATATTTTGATAATTTTTCTATTATATTCATTATACAAATACCATTACTGTTGATTGTGTTGCTATGCCTTGTTCACGCCCTATAAAGCCAAGTTTTTCAGATGTTGTTGCTTTTATTGAAACCTTATTTTTTTCTATATCTAAAATTCTAGCTATGTTATTTATCATATCTTCGCTATAAGGAGTGATTTTAGGTTGTTCTGCAATTATTGTAATGTCAATATTTCCAATATAACCACCTATTTTTTCTAGTTCTTGTTTTGCGTGATTTAAAAATATCTCACTATTTGTGTTTTTCCATTTTTCATCATTATCTGGAAAGTGTCTGCCGATATCACCGCAAGCAATAGCACCATAAATAGCATCAGTTAAGGAATGCATTGCTACATCACCATCAGAATGAGCCTTGAATCCTTTGTTAAATGGTATTTTAATTCCACACAAAACTATTTCATTACCATCACAGAACGAATGAACATCGTAACCATTTCCGATGCGAGGTTGTTTTGTCATATAAATAAATATCCTTATTTTATTTGCTTCAAAATTATAATAAAATACCTCGCTTTTCAATAATTATTGTTATTTTTCTTGATTTATTTTTCAAATGCCTATATTTTAAGCAATTATGCAAGAGTTAAAAATAGGTAGTCATACAATAAGCAATCCGGTGTTACTTGCCCCTATGTCTGGTGTATCTGATTTACCGTTTAGGAATGTTGTTAAATCGTTTGGTGCTGGGGTTTGTGTTTCGGAAATGGTTGCAAGTAATCATCTAATTCGTGAAACAAAAGAATCATTAAAAAAAATTCAACCTGCTAATGGTGAAGATATTAATATGGTTCAAATAATAGGTTCTGAAATTAATGAAATGGCTGATACTGCTAGATGGTTGGTTGATAATAATGTAGATATTATTGATATTAATTTTGGTTGTCCTGCAAAAAAGGTAACAGGGAAATATTGCGGTTCTGCGTTAATGCAATATCCTGCAACAGCATTAAAAATAATGCGTTTTGTAAAGAAAGCTGTTGATGTTCCGGTTACTGTAAAAATGCGAATGGGTTGGGATAATGAAAATCTTAACGCTGTTGAAATTGCAAAGATGGCGGAAGGCGAAGGAATTTCAATGATAACTGTTCACGCAAGAACACGCCAACAACAATATACTGGTGTTGCAGATTGGGATTTTATAAAAAGTGTTAAACAATCTGTAAAAATTCCAGTTATTGTGAACGGAGATATTGTTGGTGAACAAAGTGCCATCGATGCTTTAAATAAATCTGGTGCTGATGGGGTTATGATAGGACGAGCTTCAAGGGGGCAACCTTGGTTATTAAATCAAATAAGCAGTTATTTATTATCAGGCATTAAAATAGATAAGCCTGATATAAACAAGCAATATGATACAGTTATAAATCATTACAATCAAATGATTGAACATTACGGTGATTATAAAGGAATGTTGATGGGGCGAAAACATTTGTCTTGGTATTTAAAGCAATCCAATGCTTGTATTAGTTTTCGTGATAAAATAATGTCTACTAGCTGTAAAGATGAAGTTAAAGATATTATAAGAAGTTTTTATATGTTAAGGTAAGAAAAAGGGTTTTTTTATGTCTTATGATATATTAGAAGAAATAGATAAAATTGCACTTGTTGTCGATAAAGAATTGAATATTGTTTATGCTAACAATAAGTCATATATGTTTTTTAATTCTGAGGTAGATAGTACAAATTTAAATAAATTATTTGAAAACAATCTTAATTTAATAAAATCTTGTAATACAGTAATGCAAAATAACAATCCCATTTTATTATCGGAATACAACTTTGTTAATTTAAATAATATAATTACACAAATTGATATTTATATTGCAAAATATCAAGATAAATTAATTATATCTATGAATGAAAATTTACTTAATAAAAGGGGAACTGTTGCGAACAAGAATTTATTTGCAATGATAGCTCACGAAATAAAAAATCCATTATCAGCGATTAGCGGTGCATCACAATTACTGGAAAAAAATAATAAAAATAAATTAACAGACTTGATAATAAATGAAACAAATAGAATTGCCAAGTTAGTGAATGAACTAGAAGATATAACTCAGTTAAATAATGTAAATTTTTCTGCTGTAAATATCCACGAAGTTCTTGATAAAGTTGAATTGCTTAGTAATCTAGATGAAAATAATATTACTATTGAAAAACAATATGACCCAAGTTTACCAAATGTTTGGGGGGAAGAAGATAAGTTAATACAAATATTCTTGAATTTAGTAAAAAATGCTAGGGAAGTTGATAGTGTAAGTAAAATTATTATAAAGACTTATTATCTATCTGGTGTTAAAATTAATATTAATGATAAAACTCATAAGGCATTATGCATTGATATAATTGATAATGGTAGTGGAATTGCACAAGAATACCACTCAAAGATTTTTATACCGCATCAAAGCAGTAAAAAAGACGGCAAAGGTTTAGGGCTTGCTATTGTTTCTATGCTAGTGTTAGCCCATTATGGAAAAATAACATTTTCAACGTCAAATAAGGGAACAGTTTTTTCGGTAATTTTACCATTGGAGGCATAAATGAAAAAAAATATTTTAATAGTAGACGATGATAGGGCAATTTGTACGGTTTTAGAACACGCCCTTGAAGATTTCGATGCTAATATAAAAATAACTAATTCTGCCAAGGAATTACAGGAATGGATAAAACAAGGATTGGGTGATTGTGTATTATCTGATGTTATTATGGAAGATGGAAACGGAATTGATATTTTAAAAGAAATAAAGTTAACTCGCCCCGATCTACCAGTTGTTATTATGTCGGCTAATAATACAGTTTTAACAGCAATCGATGCTGGCACATACGGAGCTTTTGAATATTTACCAAAGCCTTTTGATTTAAATGAATTAAAAACAATACTTTATAATGCGCTATCAATGGAAAAAAATAATAAAAAACAAGTTGAATTAAATTTACCTATTGTTGGTAAAAGCAAGAAAATGCAAAGTGTCTATCGCTCAATCGCAAAACTCTTAAATAATAATGAAACTGTTATAATTAATGGCGAATCTGGAACAGGTAAAGAACTAGTTGCAAAAACATTACACGATTTCGGCGAAAGAAAAGATAAGCCTTTTATTGCAATTAATATGGGCGCAATACCACAAGAATTAATAGAATCTGAATTATTTGGTTATGAAAAAGGTGCCTTTACCGGAGCTGATAGTGATAAAAAAGGTAAGTTCTTGCAAGCAGAAGGGGGAACCTTGTTCTTGGATGAAATTGGTGATATGCCACTAGATGCTCAGATAAGATTGTTAAGAGTCTTGCAAGAAAATGAGGTTTCACCAATAGGTAGCTCAAAAGTTTATAAATGTAATGTTAGAATAATATCAGCAACCCATAAAAATTTAGAAAAAATGATTGAAAATGGGGAATTCCGTCAAGACTTGTACTATCGATTAAATGTAATGAAAATTGATTTACCTCCTTTAAGGGAAAGACTTGATGATATTAACGATTTGGTTGAGCACTTTCTAACAAAAATTAATACGAATAAAGTTTTTGATGATACTGCATATGAACAACTTAAAAAATACAAATGGAACGGTAATCTACGAGAACTAGAAAACTTAGTAAGAAGAATTTGTTTGATATCATCAGCATCAATTATAGATGATAATGAAATTATTAATTATTTAAGTAAAGATGACAAGGCAACATCAAACAACAACTTTAACAATATTGATGATTTGTTAAAATATTATATTAATGTGTATTTTTCTGGTGAAATGCCAGATAATAATGTATATAATACTTTTCTAAGAAAATTGGAAGCACCTTTAATTCAAGAAAGTTTAAAATATTGTAATGGAAATCAAATTAGAACAGCTGA
>Ga0315322_10000061_pt1 | contig 61998 bp, 61 predicted proteins | sample M110021515metaG_FD_203461 | JGI IMG/M metagenome (GOLD analysis project Ga0315322, IMG submission 203461) | Ammonia-oxidizing marine archaeal communities from Monterey Bay, California, United States - M1 100m 21515 | ecosystem: Environmental > Aquatic > Marine > Intertidal zone | place: USA... | reverse complement strand
GACGCGGCTTCAGCAGGGACAAAAGACAACTGATATTTTTGATTGTTAAATTCTAGGAAGGGAATCTTGAGAACTGATCCATCGTAACGAGCATCACTTGGCTCTACGCCCTTGACTGTGGAGGCAAGTAACGCCAGAAGCAGTGCACTAAGAACAAGACGAATTTTGACCACAATTTTTTCCTCGCAATGTATCTTTTCGAGATAACTTTAATTTTTTAGCTCTTATTGTCAATAATATTATTTGAACTTGGGGTAATAAGGGCTTAACGAGGAGATTCGGATACTACAGCTTTATAACGTGAAACAAAAGACTGACTAACTCCCATAGCTTCCGCCACTTAAGGGCATCACTAAGCCTATTGGTTCAGATACTTCTCAAACCACGCAAGTCGAGCTGCGTTCGCAATCTTAGCGTTATCACCACCGAAACCGTGTTTCCCGCCACTGATAACAATCAGCTCCGAAGGTACGTCAAACTTCTTGAGCGTTGACAACATTGCATCTGAATGTGTCACATGCACTAATGGATCAGCATCTCCGTGGATCAGCAACACCGGCGGATCGTTGCTATCAACATGAGTAATTGGCGACATCATCGGAATCATCGCTTCGTCATAATCCAGAGCCGGAAATCTCTGCATTAATTCGTCCTGCTCGACTTCGTTAACTATTCCCTGTGCCTCCGCTTGGTCCGATCTGAAATCTACTGGCGGGAAATATGCCACTATCGTAGCTACCTTATTATCTTGCTGCATTACCGGATTGCGCGCGTCAGCCTTTCCGCTGTCTGAATTTAGACCGACCATGAGAGACAGATGACCGCCTGCACTTCCCCCGGTTAAACCGATTCGATTGCTATCTATTTGATAGGTGTCGGCATTTGCCTTGATGTGCCTTACGGCCATATCTACATCTGAGTATGCGTCGGGCACTTTATACAAGGGGGCACTTCCGTGATAGACAGGAATCATTGTAAAACCTGCTTCCAACATGTCGGCAAATTGATTTGCTCTAGTTTCTGGCGCGCCCCATGAGGAATACCATCCGCCACTCATCATAAAGACTATTGCTGCTCCGTTGGCATTCTCTGGCTGTAAAACATCATAAGTTAGCGCCATACCATCTTTACGCCCATAGATGACATCACTTATGTAAGATACTTCAGCTGCGTTAACTGCCTCCGTTAGAATCATGCAAAATCCACTTGCGAGTATTAACACTTTTCTTATGCTTTTTTTCATTGAATACTTCTCCCGAGATTCTATTGTTTACTCAATCTGCTAACTGCTAATTTTGATAGTTGCGTTCGAAACTTGGTAGCTCTTTTCGCACAGCATCCCAGTGCCTAGCCGAAGATTTCCAAATGTTGGCGTTTATCGTCACCCATGATGAGTCATCAAGACTCCCTGCTTTGATCAGCTTGATAGCTTCCCATCCTTCAACACCAACTGCGGCGCTCATGACTGGTGAGCCGCAGTTATCGCAGAACCCTCTTTCTATCGTCGCACCATCTGTGCCCACAACTGAATAGTATTTAAGCGTTCCTCTGATCTTTAGGCTCGATTCAGGAATGGCGATGATAGTCGCTTTTCCTGAACCTGTCGACTTCTGGCAGTCTAAGCAATGGCAGTGCATCGCAGTGACGACAGCGTCCTGCTCTAGTTCGTAGGATATAGCGCCACACAGGCAGCCTCCGGTATGTGTAGTCATAGGATCTTCCCATTCTTTCGTTTTGATTAGACTAAAAGTTAGCTTTACTTGTAGCTAGAAGTAAACAACGGTCGGCAGCCCGCATCTGATTGGGGCGCTTCGATGGTAGAGAGGGCAAATCGGCCTTTTAAGTGCCTGCGCCGCTACTACAACTATTTCTAGCGGGCAAAACAGACCCCCGCCCTTGTTATGAAACCGCCCTTGCTTGTTAAGCGAATTCTGATAGCCTGCTACGCATGGGTTACGGAATTGATAACGAATTCACCTTGGAAGCGCCTGTTTATATGCCCTGCAGGCAGTGTTTGCGCTAGGTTGTTGCCTCTCCTGGGCACCATCTATCCTGCTGGTATCAGCAGCATCCACTTTTCCTGTTCTGTAACCGCAAGCCTCAGAGGACTTCCCAGCCGTCGATCTCAGATCGACGCCGTTCCACAAGACTCGAAGCTTCGCTTCGAAAACTTTTTGCTCCCCCCTGGATCGGCATCTTCGATCTGGAACGAAGTCAAAATCTGAGTAAATCAAAAACCAAAATACTCTAACCCGGCTGCTTCTTCTTTAACTATTCTTCAAGCCCACCCTGCTTACGCAAATTCTGAATCTCCCCACTACGAATTCTTTGTTGGTAATCCTTCAACTCCCTCTTAATCACCGGAGCAAGAATATATAGCCCCAACAAATTAGGCAGCGCAATAACAAAAACCAGCGCATCAGAAAATTCAAGAACCGCATCTAACTGAACCATGCAACCTATCGCAGCGAAGGCACAAAAAACAAGCTTAAAACCATTCTCCGCACTCTTCGATTCGCCAACAATATACGTCCAACCCTTCAGTCCATAGTAAGACCATGCCAATAAGGTTGAGAAGGCAAAAAGAATAGCGATAACCGAAAGAGGAATCGTTGACCAACTCAAAGTGCTACCAAAAGCTTGCGAAGTAAGCTCAATACCCTGCATCCCTACTCCTGCAAGCTGCGGATCATAGATCGTAGTCAATATAACCAGAGCCGTCAGTGTGCAGATAACCACGGTATCAATAAAGGGTTCCATCAAACCAACAAAGCCCTCTGTCACCGGTTCAGCTGTCTTGACGGCGGAGTGGGCGATTGCCGCCGAGCCAATGCCAGCCTCATTCGAGAAAACGGCTCGCTGGAATCCCATAATCATGATACCCAACATTCCTCCGCCAAAAGCCTGCGGGTTGAATGCCTCTGTTGCGATGGCGGTTACTGCCCAGGGCAATCTGTCAGCGTTGAGCAAAATTACGGTAAGGGAACCAATCACATAAGCGGCAGCCATAAACGGCACTAACTTACTCGTTACCTTGGCAATACTCTTTATGCCGCCGATAATGACAAAGCCCACTAAACCCGCCAGCACCCCTCCAAACAACCAGCCCTTGTCAGCAAAGAAACCGGATTGACCACCGGTAACGACTACGAACTGTTCAAATGCCTGATTGGACTGGAACATATTGCCGATGCCCATACACCCGAACACGATAGCCAGCGCATAAAAATAGCCCAGTGGTTTGCCTAGCCAGGCCAAGTTTCTCTCTTTTAGTCCTTCTTCCAGATAGTACATAGGCCCACCGGACACACTGCCATCTGGGTTTATTTTTCGGTACTTAACCCCCACCACACACTCGGCGAATTTAGTGGACATGCCGAGAAAGCCGGCAAGCATTAACCAGAATGTTGCGCCCGGGCCACCAACGGAAATAACGATGGCGACACTACTGATATTGCCGATGCCGACAGTTCCGGAAACGGCTGTTGTTAGTGCCTGGAAGTGACTCAGTTCTCCGCCATGATCCGGTTTGCTGTAATCCCCGCGAAGCAATTCGAAAGCATGTTTAAAACCTCGCAAATTCAAAAAACCGAAATACAGAGTGAAGAACAAGGAGGCGCCAACCAACCAGAGAACAATAAGAGGCAATTGACTGCCAAACAAACTGACTTCAAAAAAGATGAATCCAGCCACAACGTCGGCGACCGGGCGCATCACACTGTTAATGGCGGCATCTATCCCCTGCGCCGAAGCAGGCATACTAATAAACAGCAATAGTATCGCCGAGCAATAGCTCAAATACTTAGAGGAAAGACTCTTGAGTGGCACTCTTCCGGCCGGGCTACAAAAAACTGAGTTTTCTATATAATGATTCATCGTTTATTCTCGCGAGTTGATTCAGGTCAGCGCTCTTAACTCTTAACTCTTAATTTTGGTTAGTTTTCTATCTATGACTCAGCTAAAAAATCATGATCGTCTGCAGTGTGTCTCACCGGTAGATGGTTCCGTTTATATAGAACGACCGCTGGCAACTGCTGGCGACCTGCAACAGTCTATTGAGTTATCGCGCTCAGCGCAAAGGGCGTGGCAGGCAACCAGCCTTGTGGAGCGAGCCCAAATCTGTGAGAAGGCTGCCCAGTATTTCGAGTCAAGACAAAGCCAGATTGCCGAAGAGCTTGCCTGGCAAATGGGAAGACCCATCGCATACGCCGGCGGTGAGATAAGCGGGCTGGCTGAGCGGACTCGCCATATGATTGCCATCGCTGAGCCCGCCTTGGCAGATATTGTCCCAGCACCGAAATCGGGATTTACTCGATTTATTCGACGGGAACCCAAGGGAATTGTCTTTACCGTCGCTCCCTGGAACTACCCCTTGCTAACATCGGTGAATTCGATCGTGCCCGCTCTCATGGCAGGTAATAGCGTGATACTAAAACCATCAGCGCAAACGCCATTAAGTGGAGAGCATTTTGTTGAGGCTTTTGCATACGCTGGCGCGCCTGCCGGATTACTGCAATGCCTGTTTCTAAGTCATGACGACACTTTCAAGCTAATTAACTCAGGTGAGGTGGATTTGGTTAGCTTTACCGGCTCTGTTGGCGCAGGCAGGGAAATCGAAAAGGCCGCTGCCGGGACATTCTCAGACGTAGCACTGGAACTTGGCGGCAAGGACCCAGCCTATGTAAGAGCCGATGCAGACTTTGACGATTCCGTGGCCAATCTAGTAAGTGGTGCATTTTTTAATTCAGGTCAATCCTGCTGCGGTATTGAAAGAATCTATGTTCATGAATCGCTCTACTCCTCATTTGTCGAAGCCTATGTTGAAGAAGTGAAAAAATATCAGCTGTCCAACCCTCTGGAAGAAAGCACGACTCTGGGACCAGTGGTTCGAACTTCAGCGGCCGACTGGGTTCGTCAACAGACTAAAGATGCGATCGCTCAGGGCGCTGTGGCATGTGTCGACACAGGTGGATTTCCTTCCGCAGAGGAAGGCTCTCCATATCTCGCTCCTCAAGTCCTGACAAACGTAGATCACAATATGTCCGTTATGAAAGAAGAGAGTTTTGGCCCTGTGGTCGGAATCATGTCAGTAAAAAATGATGATGAAGCAATAAGGCTAATGAACGATAGCGATCTTGGGCTAACGGCGTCTATATGGACACAGGAACAAAACGCAGCCGAACAGATCGGCAATCAGCTTCAGACCGGGACAGTGTTTATGAATCGTTGTGACTATCTGGACCCCGCCTTATGCTGGACCGGCGTCAAAAACACCGGCAAGGGAATTGCCTTATCCGAGCTGGGATATCATCAGCTGACGAAAGCCAAGTCCTTTCATCTAAAAACCAACTAGGCGTTTTTGCAGAGCTAATATAAATGAAGCTGGGAATTTTAAACGCAGACATTGTTAACCCGAAATTCTCTCCGGTGTTTGGAGAATACCCTGATATGTTTGCCAAAATGTTCAAGGCAGCGGACCTGGATGTGGAACTAGTCACTTACCAGGTAATCGATGGCGAGTTTCCCGAACTACTCGATGAAGTAGATGCCTATTTAATTACCGGCAGTAAATTCAGCGTTTATGATGACGTTCCCTGGATTCACAAGCTAAAGGCTTTCGTAAAGAAACTACACGAAAATAAAAAGAAACTTGTGGGGATTTGTTTTGGCCACCAGATGGTCGCTGAAGCTCTGGAAGGGAATGTCAGTAAGGCAGGCAGTGGCTGGTCTGTGGGGGTCCAGTCCAACAGCCTCAACGAAGCGTCGCAGCACTATGGCTTTCAGCAAAACGACTTCTTACTTTGTTCCAATCATCAGGATCAGGTCACCGAATTACCAAGCGGAGCGAAGGTGTTAGCAGGCAACGAGATTTGTCCTATAGCAGCCATGGGCATTGAAGATCACATTCTGACTTTTCAAGGGCACCCTGAGTTCAGCGAAGGGTATGCTCGCGCCCTGCTGGATATGCGTCGTGAAATTTTTGGCGAAGAACTCTACCAAAGCGCGATTGACTCACTCCATACCAAGCCGGACAACCAACAAATTGCCAGCCGCATACTGGAATTTGTTTCCCGACCCTAATCAACTGGCTTGCCATTAATACAGGCTTTCCCTTAATAGGGTTTATCGCCATCGATAGTAATGCGGTGCAGCATTCTGTGGGCTGGAAAATAGTCATTGATGGGTTTGTGTTGGGTACTTCGATTATCCCAGATAGCAATCGAGTTCGGCTGCCAGCTAAAGCGGCAGGTGAATTCCGCTGTGGTGACATGTTCATACAGAAAACTGAGCAAAGCCGCAGATTCATACTTCTCTAGCTCAAGAATACGCGTGGTAAACAGGGAGTTAACAAAAAGCACTTTCTTGCCACTTTCCGGATGCGTGCGGATTACCGGATGAACAACCGGTGGATTATCGGCAACGGCCTGAGCCAGCCTCTCTCTACCTCCAGGTTCAGCCAACGACTCCTTGAAGCCATGGCTGAAATCATGCTCCGCCGTCAGACCTGACAGCAAAGCTTGCATGGGAGCAGACAACGCATCATAGGCTGCCGTCATGCTGGACCACATGGTGTCGCCACCCTGAGGCGGAACAATTTTTGAACGAAGCACTGCACCTAAGGGAGGATGCTCTCTGAAAGTCATATCGGTGTGCCAGGCTTCGATCTTGGTTGGCTTTTCAGCCGTGCTTTCTAGAATGGTAATTTCATGGAACCCTTCCGCCGTGCCGTATGCCGGATGGGTTTGTAGTGGCCCAAAAGAAGCTGCTAGATTTCGATGCTGCTCTGGAGAGATATCCTGATCGCGAAAAAAGATCACCTGATACTCCACCAACAGACGTCTAATTTCCTTCAGCGCATCAGGCGACAAATCCTCATTCAAATCCACGCCATGTATCTCAGCACCAAGGGCAGTTGTAAGTGGCTTTACTGTAAACATTTCGCACTCCGGCAATACACATATTACTGTGGGCTTATTCTATTTCATTTTAGAAGCAATAAACCGATTCTGGGTAAAAATACTTTACTACATTTATACACAGACCCGGTTTATTGCTCCTTTTATTTTTACTTATTCTGCCATCCCCTGCTATTCTACAATTACTGCTAAATAATGGAGACAGAACCATGGGTTCATTTTCTTTTCTTGCCACTAAATATCTAATCACAGCGGCACTGGTTGTCATCATTTCTGAAGTCGTTAAATATTCAGGAAAATTTGGTGCGCTGATCGCCGCTCTGCCGATGGTTACAGCTATGGTGTTGATCTGGCTCTACATTGAAGGCCAACCTATAGAGCGAATTGCAGATCACGCCTGGTACACCTTTTGGTATGTAGTTCCAACACTGCCTATGTTTCTCTCTTTTCCTTTCTTACTGAGCAAGTTGAACTTCTGGATGGCCCTAGGCGCTGCGGCCGTGATAACCGTTGCGAGTTTCGGGATATTCGCCTTGCTGGTTCGAGAGATCGGCATAGACCTATTGTAGATAAGTAAATCCACTGCCTTTCTTTACCAATGCCAACAGATCCGATTCTCACTGATCAAAACTAGCGCGAGCTCTATTCGCTATTGCGACCAGCGATAGCATCACTGGCACTTCAACAAGAACACCCACCACAGTCGCAAGAGCGGCTCCTGAGTTCAATCCAAACAAACTAATAGCGACTGCAACAGCTAGCTCAAAGAAATTCGAAGTTCCGAATAATGCAGCTGGAGCAGCAGTACTGAACGGCACTCTCCAAAGGAAGGCCCAAGAAAAAGCAAATAGAAAGGTCAGAGTAAAAATACAGCAAGGTAATTTACTCTGACCTTTTCATTCTACTTTATTTTGCCCTTTTGCTAAATCAGAGAGCGTCATTCACTGCTCAACTGGCAGCGCAAAAACCCACAAGGTCGCCCCACTCGGCGGATTATTGATCCCGGCCCTGCGTTCCATGTTGTTGGCAAGAAAACTGCCCGAATTAGTAGCTACCGCCACATACTGTTTGCCATCGACCCGATAAGTAATGGGGTAGGAACTTGGCGCATTGTCCAATCTCTGTTGCCACAACACCGAGCCGTCGCTTTGATCTACTGCCCTGAAATATCGATCGACTGAGCCGCTAAACAAAAGGCCGCTGTCTGTAGTGAGGTTGCCACTGGCAGGTGGTGCAAACTGACGTTCTGTCCACTCCACTTCCCGGGTTTCGAGATTAACCGCCTTTACCATTCCCCACTGCCCGTCAGTCGATGGGTCGGGATACTTCTGCCAACGCTGGTTAGTCAAATTGTTCATACAAGTGTCCTGCATGGGAATGTAGAGGATGCCTGTTGCCGGGTTATAGGATGAAGACTGCATATTGCGTGCGCCCAGCGCGTCCGGACAAATTCCATTCAGGGATAGACCATCCAATACCTGACCTGGTTCCGGTACCGCTTGCTGGCTCAAGGTTTTCTCTCCGTTGCGTGGATCGATTTCCGCAATAACGTTTTGCATATCAAGATCAATGGAAAACAAATATTCGCCAGTAGCAGCATCCATTGCTTCGAAGATTGCTTCCTTACCGCCGGTGATAACGACTTTGCGCATAACCCCTTCCACCGGCATTTCTATGATCTGTCTTTCATAAGCCCAGTCATGGTCGAGCTGATCGTTACGCATATGCTGGTAATGCCATACCAGTTCACCGTTATCGGCATTCAGCGCGATAGTGGAGTTTGTATAGAGCGCATCGCTTGTAACACCGGGGGCATCACTGGGCACACGCAGGGAATTAGTGTCGTAGGTTGGCGCGGGGCCAAAGTAAACAAGATTTAACTCCGGGTCATAACTGCCGGGATTCCACACAGAACCACCGGTACGTTCATCAAGAGAAAGATTGTTCCAGGTATTACCACCGAGCTCGTCGGGTCGCGCAATGGTGTAGAAGCGCCAGTCTTCTTCGCCACTTTCTATATCGATAGCAGCAATAAAGTTTCCTCCGGCAACGGCTGTCTGCCCGGTCATGCCGATGATGGCTGTACCGTTTACTACCATAGGGGCAGATTTAATCTGAAAATCTTCTTCGCCGTTGGTATTAATCTCATGATCCCAAACCAGTCTGCCGGTTTTCGCTTCCAGTGCCAGCAGGTGAACATCGGAAGTAGCAACGATAATTTTGTCGTCGTAGATTGCTACGCCTTTCTTTGAGCTTGCTAAAACATCAGGCGGCAAATCCTGCTGAAAACTCCATAACAAATCACCACTGGCAGCATCAAAAGCTTGCACCACATCACCATTGCTATAGGCAAACAGAACACCATCGTGAACGATGGGCGTCATCATGTTTGCACCTGAGGGCAGCGACCAGGTCCAGGCGATTTCCAGATCGCTGACATTCGATTTGTTAATCTGGTCAAGAGGACTATGTCCGAGATTTTCATGGGTGCGCCGCCAGATCAGCCAATCATCCTCAGGCGGATTCAGCAACATGTCATCACTTACCCGCGTCAAATTATTCAGACGGCTAACAGGTACCAAAGGACCGTTGGTGTCATAGCTGGGGTCTCTTGGATTTAGCGCAATAGGCGTCAGCGGCTGGGCAGGAATAATAAGGTCTTGGAGATCTGCCATTGCTACCGGCAGTGCCGTGTCACCTGACTCTACCCCATTATTTTGCAGCAAAAAGGCGAGGAGTTGAATATAGGTTTGCTCACCGAGTCCTCCCGGCCGGGTGGGCGGCATACGTTGGACGCTGGCTGCCAATTCAGAGATTGCCCTGTCACCCCAGCGCCGACTGAAAAAGTTGCCGCTGAGGCTGGGCACAAAATCGAAGCCTTCAAGGTTATAGCCATGGCATTCGGCACATTGCTCTTGGTAGAGCATCGCACCCTGCTCCGCCTGAACATCAGTATAGCTAGCGGTGGTCTGGGCCAACACAGGAAGAGGAAGTAAAAAAAGGCCTAGCTGACAGCAACTGCGCAAGACCCGACAGCTCAGACCGGTTACTTCTAGTTTCCTGGAAAAACTTTGCTTGTTTTCCTTCACGTTCGGTCCCTTCTAATTATTGTATGAGTTGAGCGAGTTGGATATTTGATTGAAGAGTTTTACATAAATAGTGATGACAGGCCACGATTTCAGCAATAGATAAGCCAGTGCGAATTTCAAGGGAAAACGGAAAGTTTGCCTTATCATTCGGAGCGGGCATTGATGTGGAACAAAATCAAAATGTACAAAGGCTTTATCCTCACACAAACTCCCAACACTTCTGGTCGATGAGGCTTAATATGAGTGCTCCCGCATACAAAAAAATGGCCGGCACTGCCGCTGTATTTCTTTCTGCCGAATACGATCATGCCTCTCCGGTAGAGCGTGACGGAATGGTTTGGACGGCAGAAGAACTTCATCTTGAAAAACTTCCCCAGCAGCGTCAGCAAAAGCCCGAAATGCAAACCGTACTGGCACTGGAAGGCCTGGAGGAATATGACAAACCCGAAAATGGTGATGTGCGAAAAGTGGCTGCCGTGGGTTGTGATTTCATCTACTTCGAAATGATTAGTGGCTGGGTCCAGCTAGGCTCCTGACCAGTTAACTCCTAAGCAATCTCGCAGCCCTCTTTTTTGGCTTGCCAGTCTATCCTTTCTATCTGTGTCACCCCTTCTGCAGGCTGCCGCTGTGCCGCCAAAACCCCAGAAATTACTGGATATTTATCTCCAGCCTAATTAGTCTGGGTCAATCTGCGAAGGAGATGAACAATGAGTCAAAAAACTACTGATCGACGAACATTTCTAAAACGCGGGGCAGCAATAGCCGGAGGTTTAACCGCTGCTGCGGCCAAACCTACCAGTGCACAGTTAGCAGACCCGGAAGGGTTTATCCGTGGTTCGGAAGAACTGGTGGCCTACGGCAAACGCTCCCGATTTGAAACCGGACATCGAATCCCCCACGGCGGCCGGGCATCACCGGATACTTTTGGGCTTGATTTCCATATCGCCACTCCACTTCAGGAGTCGGTGGGGGTTATTACCCCTTCATCACTCCACTACGTGGGAACCACAAGAGGCGCCTTCGTCCCGGACATTGATCCCGAAAAGCATCGCCTGATGATCCACGGCATGGTGGACAACCCACTTGTGTTCACTCTGGAGGAATTAAAACGCCTGCCTTCTGTTACTCGCCAGCACTTCATCGAATGTGCGGGAAACCGATCCAATCGCCGACACACCAACGTCCAGCAAACCCACGGCATGACCAGTAATGCCGAATGGACCGGGGTATTGCTATCCACCTTGCTTGAGGAAGCGGGTGTTCATGCAGATGCAGACTGGGTAGTAGCCGAAGGCGTCGAGGAAGTTAAAGGCGCCTCCAGTATTCCCATGACCAAGGCAATGGATGATGTGATGATCTGCTACGGCATGAATGGCGAAGCCGTTCGCCCCCAGCAAGGATATCCCCTGCGACTTCTCGCTCCCGGCTTCGAGGGTATTTTTAACGTGAAGTGGCTTCGGCGTATCAAAGTGGTTGACCAGTACTACATGACATATAACGACTATGGCCATCTGGCCCGCAGTCCGGTTAACGCAGCACTTGGTTATCAGATCGGCCCCAAGTCGGTTATTACCTTTCCTTCCGGTAGCCAACAACTCCCCGGTGCAGGATTTTATGAGATAAGCGGTCTGGCCTGGTCCGGTGGTGGCCGCGTAAGCCGGGTGGAAATTTCCACCGATGGCGGTGCCAGCTGGACTACTGCCAACATTAGGGGAGAAGCACAGCCTATGGCCCACACCCGCTTCAGCTATGAATGGACTTGGGACGGTTCTCCCTGTGAACTGCAATCACGGTGTATAGACGAAATCGGTCAGGTCCAACCATCACGGGCAGAGGCACTGGCGTTCTTTAGCACCGATGGAGAGCCAGTGAGATTTGTACCGGGTCAGGACAATTCGATTCAACCGTGGCGAGTAGATAGCGACGGGAGTGTGCATAATGCGATTACTTAAATGGCTTCTATCTTTATCATTGCCTCTGCTGTTGTTAGGTGGCTACGTCGCCCAGGCTCAGTCGCCGACTTATGGCGTAGGCAGAACACCAACGGCGGAGGAAATCCGCGCGTGGGATATTGCCATCAGCCCCACTGGCGATGAATTACCAGAAGGCGGTGGTACTGCTGATCAGGGGTCGGAGCTCTATCTGGAAAAAGGTTGCGCCGGCTGTCACGGCACCACCGGTACCGGAGGCATCGCCCCCAGACTGGTAAAGCGGGATGTTGGGCCTAATGCCGACCCTTGGGATTATGGCCGGGTATTACCGATCCGTTCGCCCTATGCCACTACAGTATGGGATTTTATAAATCGCGCTATGCCTCTGGGCGCAGAGGGAACTCTCACGCCGGACGAGGTATATGCCCTAACTGCCTATCTGTTTTACATCAATGAACTGATCGAAGATGATGTAGTACTGAACAGAGAAAATTTGCCCGGGATGAAAATGCCCAACGCCGATAATTGGGTACAAGTACCGGACTGGTTCCCGGGGCAACCTCGACTTCAGGGGTATCCACACTAAGCAACAATAATAGCGGTGTAGTTTCCCATATCCCTGAAGCGCTTCCTCTTCAGTTAATATTCTATAAAAACTACAATCCCGGTTAGCGATAGAATAATTATCGTACTTACGCAATTCGAAAATGGAATAAGCAATGGCAAAAAATATATTGAAGTGGTTCGGAATTATCCTCGTCTCATTTGTGCTTTTTATCGGCGTCGCCTACGGCGCTATGCGCATTAACGACGGTCCGGTTGAATTTTGGCCATGGTTTACAATCAGCATTGGCGGTCCATTCAAGAGTGGCGAGCTTGCAGCATCTCCTGCTAACTGGGAGTTCATAAGCGACAGAGAAGAAATTGAAATACAGACTCTGAGCCCTTCTACGTCCCGAACCGTTTGGGTACCGGTTATCGATGGCAATCTTTATATCGTAAGTGGCTATATGAATTCCGGCATCGGCAAGCTGTGGAAACAATGGCCAAGCTATCTGGAAGAAGATAATAGAATTCTTATTCGGGTAGACGGAAAAATCTACGAGCAACGGCTAAACCGTATTATGGAAGGTCCGATTACTGCAGCCGTGATGTCTGAAGTTGCACGGAAATACTTTGGCGGTCCAGCCGAAGTGAACCCGGCCGCTGGCATCGGAGTAACTAGCGGCAGCGTGTGGATGTTTGAGGTCGTAGATAACTAAGATCACTAAGCCCGGCACGTTACAAACTGCAACACACTTCCCGCTCTCCAGCTTTATTTCACAAGGGCTCGACTGCTATTATTGCGCCCTGATTTAGAGTGGAGTAGTGGTTTCATGACCAGCCCTGTTACAAGACGAGAATTCCTCAATTTATTGGGTGCCTATGGCGGCACCTCTGCCGTGCTACAGGCCAGTGCGGCTCTGGGCTTGATGCCCAGCCCTGCACAGGCAGCTGAAACCGAGCTTATGGCGAATAACGGCAAGAAGGTAGCCATTCTTGGCACCGGCCTTTCTGCCCTGACTACGGCATGGGAACTAACCAAAGCAGGATACGACTGCACCCTTCTGGAAGCTTCCCACCGGCCCGGTGGTCGCATGTTTACCATTCGCTCCGGCACGCTGATTGATGAAATTGGCAACTACCAGCGCTGTGAGTGGGATAACGACCCCCACCTATACTTCAATGCCGGTGCTGCACGCATCCCAAGCATTCACAAAAGCGTTCTCAAATATTGCAAAGAACTCGATGTAGAGCTTCAGGTGTTCGTAAACGAAAGCAAATCTGCCTGGGTTCAGGACGATGCTCTCAATGGCGGCAAGCCGGTTCGCAACACCGATTATACCACCAGCATGAATGGCTTTATTTCGGAGATGCTATCCAAAGCACTTGGCAAGGGTCAGGTTGATTCCAACCTCACAGAATCCGAATCTGAAACCTTGCTGGGTATGTTGAGAAGTTTCGGCGACCTTGACGAAGACATGCTTTACAAAGGTTCTATTCGAGCCGGTTACGGTTCCGGTGGATTTTTGGATCACGGCACCAAGAAAGACGTTATCGCTTTACGTGACCTGTTAAAAACAAACGTATCGCGCAATGTCATGGTGACAACCTCAGAAGGGACCGGCAGCGGCCCTCTTTTAATGCAACCAGTCGGCGGCATGGACAGAATCATTTACGCTTTTGCCAATCGTCTTGGAGATCGTATCAAGTTCAACAGCCCTGTAACAGAAGTTATGGTGAAAGAGGGTGGCGTTGAAGTAGCCTATGAACGCGATGGCGTAACTCAATTGCTTAAAGCCGACTATTGCTTCAACTGCATACCGAGTCATTTAATGACCGGCATACCTAATAACTTCCCGGACGACTATCTGGAAGCGATGACTTATATTCGTCGTGGTACAGCCTACAAAGCCGCATTTCAGGCCAAAGAAAGATTCTGGGAAGATGAAGATATCTACGGGGGCATTACCTGGGTTAATCACCCGATTCAGCAAATTTGGTATCCACCCCATAACATCCACGGCAAGAAAGGCATCGTTCTTGCTGCCTATAATTTTGGCGGCGCCAACTATACTGAAATGCCTCATGAAGAACGTGTTGAAGACTTCCTCGCAGCAGGCGAGAAGGTTCATGCTAACTATCGTGATATGGCCGAGAAACCAGTCACAATTGCCTGGCATCGTATGAATCACATGCTTGGTTGTGCGCCTCGCTGGGCCCGTAGCCGAGGTGGCTGGACAGAGAAAGAAGAGCGTATGTACGAGACATTAAGACAACCGGCAAATGGTCGCCATTACCTGATTGGTGATCAGGCCACGCAACATTCCGCATGGATGGAAAGTACTATTCAGTCTGCACACTATGCATTGGCAGATCTGGATCAGCGAGTGAGGGCGGAAGCAGTATGAGAACAAACAACATGAAGCAAAATTTAGTCATTACTGCCCTCGCAGTACTTTCGAACTTCTATCTAAACATAGCAAGCGCAGCAGAAGGTGATGTTGGCGAAGCAGCACCGGCGGATGACCGCTATTGCACGACCTGCCACGGAGCTCAGGGTGGCGGCAACATCGGCATCGAGGGTCCTCGCATCGCAGGCATGGAAGGCTGGTACCTAAAGCGCCAACTGGAAAACTTTCGTGCCGGAATTCGTGGAACTCACCCGGATGATTATCAGGGTATCGAGATGCAACCCATGGCCGCCAAGCTCACCGACGAGAGCATCGATGATATCGTCGACTGGGTGGGAAGTTGGGAGTATGTGCCCGTCACTCCGACTATTGAGGGTAATGTAAATCAGGGACGTACTGCTTATCAAAGCTGCGCGGCCTGTCATGGTGCCAATGCCGAAGGCAATGAAGCATTAGGCGCTCCCGCGCTGGCCGGTCAAAACGACTGGTATCTGGTTACCCAGATCAAGCATTTTAAGAAAGGTTTGAGAGGCACGCACCAGAACGACACTTACGGGTCACAGATGGTGGCCATGGTGGCTTCGTTGAGAAACGAAGAGGCAATTCTTAACGTAGCTAGCTATATCAACACACTTGGAAAATAGCAAACCGCTGCAGCAAATGGTTCATAAAAAAGGCCGGCAAATGCCGGCCTTTTTTATGCTTCTCTTTTAGTTTTAGTCGTTTCCGCTTCTAGCTGCCTCAGCTTCCTGATACCTGGCCCCGCGCAGCGCGCCCGTCATACTGTAATTGCCTTCATGACAGGCATATTCGTAGATATGATTATTGGTGGTTTCACGTGTGAATGAGAATTCGCCACTCCAGGGTTCTGTGTAATAAGTAGGATCATCTACAGTGTATTGATAATTCAACTCGGTGTCCGACAGGCGCGTAAACCGCTCGCTAACTTTGGCGGCACTGCTTATGAGCATTGGTCTGCCTATGGTAGCGCGTTCTGGATTGACGTCACTGTAATGTGTTGTTTCCACCACCAGAGATTCACCTTCCCAGCTCCCTACCGAATAACCTTCAAATGTACGATATGCGTCGGGACGGCCTTGGCTATTCAAGTAGATAAGCCTGATAGGAGCAGCTTCCTCACTAATAATCGCAACTGTGTCCTCGGTTTGAACAATGCCGTTGAACAGTTGGTACATAAATGCACGCATCGGAGGCGAAGCCCAGGCTTCGGTACAGCGCTCCACACCGGGTCTCTGTTCCGGGCCGTCGTAGCCGATTCCGCCAAAATAATTATGTGAAGACCTCTGGATGCCAATTTCATTGTAAGGCAGTTGGCCATTTTCTGGATGGACGATCACCGAGCTTCGGTACTCACCATTCACCATTGCTAGAACAGGTGGGCCAAATATATCGATATCCGGGTCTGTATTATCTCCCCCTCCATCGGCCACCGCCTGGGCAAAGCCTTGCGCCATTTCAGGCGGCAGAACCAGAGGCATGCCTTCGGGACGCTCTAGCATGGTACTAAACCGCGCACCCCACACTCCCTGAAAATCAGGTTGCCCGTGCTCTGTTCTGGGAACCTGATAGGTACTGGAAGCACTTTCTTCGCTTTGGGCAGTTGCTATAGTAGTAAAACAAGTACCAACAAGAGTGCCAGAGAGGCACAGCAGGAGACCTTTTAAAGAGATTCGCATATTCATTATTTCCCTTTTCCTCAATGCATTAGATGACCAAGATGGCAGAGTCCCCAACTCCCTATAATAATGGAACTTTACTGCGAACAAGTGGGCTCTAAAACTTATCTTCAGCCAAGAGTACAAGTATCAGTGGTAAAGTTCAAAGAAGTCCGGCACCCGCTGCAACTATCCCTGACAACTAATAATCAGGTAAGCTAGGGTTTAGTAACTTTAGCGCCAATTCGAGGGAGATATATAATGGCCAGCAAATCACTACTGAAAACCGCACTGACTCTGGCAACGACCCTGCTACTGTCTACCGCCGCGCAGGCTCACTGGTCGATGGACAACGAGGCGTCGCAGCTTAGTTTCATCACAGTAAAAGCTGAGCATGTAGCCGAAGTTCACACATTCGATATGCTGTCTGGGTCTATTGATGATTCCGGCAGGGTAGAAATAACTATCGAGCTGGCAAGTGTAAACACCATGATTGATATCCGTAACGAACGCATGCAATCCATGCTATTCGAAACCAGCATGTTTCCGGATGCTACCGTTGTTGGCAATATCGACCTGGACGCCCTGACGGCTATGGAAGCGGGAGCAACTGAGACCATGGCAGTTGAATTCGAGCTGTCACTTCACGGCAGCAATACTTCGCTTGCCACAGATTTGATGGTTGTTCGCACTACAGATGGTGTGGTTGCCTCCACCCTGAAACCGGTAATCGTTCAGGCGGACTCTGTCGGCTTGGTAGCCGGAGTTGAAAAATTGCGCGAGGTAGCGGGTTTGCCAAGTATCAGTCGTGCAGTGCCGGTTAGTTTCACTGTGGTATTTTCACAGGGTCACTAGGCTGCATAGCCCAGCACCGATCAATCCCGATGTGTGGGAAAAGACCCGACTTAGCACTTTCACCAACGCCGACCTGCTCATCAAAGTCGCTGAGTTAGTTGAAGGTCCGCACAGGGTAATTGATCTCTCATTAAATATCGGCAAAGCCTTTTTTATCGACGCGATTGATATTGGCAATCTGGATATTCTGATGGAGATCGTCGAAGCGCAAGGCACGACTGCCCGCCAATCAACGAGCAAATGAAATGCGGTAGAGCGATCGACTCTTTAGAAGCACCCCGGCGGTGAAGCCAGTTAGTGTTGAAAGTCCCTGACCTAGATGGGCCGATGCCAATAGATAAGCAAAGCAAGGACTAGATAATTATCAGGCACCAAGAGGATAAAAATATGGATACCGTCTACAAACGATCACAGAAAATCTTTCACTGGTTGCTGGCTGTTCTCATATTATTCTGGCTTTTTGTCAGCGGCGAAATCGTATCCAGTCTGGAAGGCAGTGAGCAGGCAACTATCCTGATGTTTCATTCAGGGGGCGCAACTATCATCTTGCTGCTCATGATGGCTCGACTCCGCTTGCGCCTTAAACACCCTGTCGGCCCCCAGTCAGAGCTAAAAGTCTGGGAAAAAAACTGGGGTAGCCGGGTGCACATCGCATTCTATGCATTGGCCGTTTTGATGTTTTTGAGCGGGATGTTACAAGGTGTGTTTTTTGAACAGGATGTGCGGGTATTTGGTCTAGTTAATATTACAATCGGTCACAAGGAACCTCTGCTGAAAGTTTTTCATGAAGCCCATGAAATCATTGCTGTAATTTTCAAACTGATGATTGCTATTCATATTCTCGCTGCATTAAAACACCAGTTTGTGGACAAACTGCCTTTCCTCAAGAGAATGACCTAAGCAGCTTCTGGCTGACAACAGAATTAGTGCCGAATAGCATGTTTTCCCAGCGTTTCCGGCGTTTGACTCACAAGGGGATAGTTATTATTCTCTGATCAATTACACAGCAGAACAGTAAGTAAATAGTGGAGTAAATCATGAATATTCGACGTTGGATCGCAGCAAGCGCCAGTTTAGCAACAGCAGCCTATGTGCTATTTGTCGCACCAGCTCTGGCACACCATTCAAGCACCCCTTTTTATGACCCGGACCCGGAGAAAAGGGCTGAGATCGAAGGGGCTGTTACCCGCTTCGTATTCAGAAATCCCCATGCATTTCTCTATGTTGATGTAGTCGATGCCAGCGGAGAAACCACTGAATGGCAAATCGAACTCGGCGCTCCTGTTGGTCTAAGACGTGTAGGCTGGACTCCAGATACTCTGCCTATAGGCATGATGATCAAGGCATCCGGCAGACCTTCACGAGCCGAAGGCTCAACCGGACTGTGCTGTGTGCGCATGACTCGCGCCGATGGTAGCCCGGTACTGGAAGGTGGTCGCGTCGAAGATGCCTCACAAAATCGCTAATTTTCCAGCAATCTTTAACTGAAGAAAACCTGAAAATATTTTGAAAGCAGTATTAACAACCGGAAAAATTATGAATAAGAAATCCGTACTTATCGCTTCGTTTACTCTGGCCCTCGGGCTGATATCTGCCCCATTAAGCGCACAGAATGTGCCTAACCTGTCCGGCGTTTGGGACGGTGGTTTCAGCGCAAGACCTGTTAATGGCGAAACCGTTCCCTGGGGTGATGAGAATTTCCCCAAGCTAAACTCACGTGCTCTCGCCTATCAGCAAGTATGGGAAGAGATCATTGCACCAAAGTATGACTGCCAGCCGGCCTCTTCACCTGCCATTCAATACGACCCCTACCATATGCAAATTACCCAGTGGCCTGACCGCGTATTGATCAGATACGAGAAAGACGACCAGCTGAGAACCATTTGGATGGATGGTCGTGAGCCTACTGCCGTAGATTTCGGCATACAGGGCTTCTCCGTGGGTCACTATGATGGTGAAGCGCTAGTAATTACTACGACCCACTTCGTTTTCGATGTAGCCGGCTTCGATGACTATAACGGTATCCCCTCTTCCTCTCAGAAAATCATTCGCGAAAGATACTGGCTCGATGGTGATGATCTGCGGGCAACTGTAGAAGTTGAAGACCCGATGTTTCTCCTGGAACCGACTTCCTATACAACGAGATGGTTACCGGCCAGCCCCGGGTACCAACTGTCTTCCTACGATTGCGATCCGGAGTCTTCGAGAGCCTCTGTACGCTTTTTCCCTTCCAAATACGAATAGGGCCAGCGCAGTTTAACTGTCAGGATTAATTCATCACTGCTGTTTTTCAACCGAGAGACAGCAGCGATACCTGGCCAGACTCGCATCACCATCAGCCCATGAGCAAAACCCCGCAGAAGCAGCAGAATCTATACGATAGGGCGAATTCATTCGGATGGATCTCCATTGCCCTGCATTGGCTCTCGGCCATCCTTATCAGCGCCCTCTGGCTGCTCGGCAATAGCATATCCTACCTGGAAGGCATGGAAGCTGAGTCCCGCCGCAGTCTGCATATAGCCACGGGCCTGAGTGTGTGGGCATTGCTGGCAGGCAGAGTGATATGGAGACTTATCTCCCCTCACCCCCATGTCAAAGGTCAAACAGACCTCACCCATCGCGGTGCCAAGCTGACCCATCATGTGATGCTGGGCTTGATCGCCGTAATGATTACCAGCGGCCCTGTTATGGCCTGGGCATTATCGGAATACGCCAGTGTGGCGAGCAGTGCTCTCAAGGTTCATTCAACTGCCGCAACTGCCTTGCTTATTTTGGTGATATTGCACGTGCTGGCTACTCTTAAACATCTAATGTTTCATGATGATGAAACTATCAGTCGCATTTTTATTCCGAGAAAGCTGGAATAGCCTCCAGCTGGGATATACCAAACTGTATTGGATGCTTAATCGTTGACCCATGGGCGGTTTTTCCTGATATGCTTCAAAGCAATAAATTGGAGTGAGCCACGTATATTTCCACAAAAACACTCTCACAAGAATACTCTTTTAAAAACAATAGCGAACAACAAGATTCCGGAGGGAACATGACTGCAGATTCTACTAGTGCGAAACATCAGGAAACGACTGAAGAGCATCTACAATCCAATATGAGGAAAGTCGCTGTAGCGGCGCTAGCCGGTACCAGTATCGAGTGGTATGACTTCTTCCTTTATGGCACAGCCGCTGCCCTGGTATTCCCCACCGCTTTCTTCCCTGATAGCACCCCAACTATGGCACTTATCCTCTCCTTCGGAACATTTGCCTTCGGCTTTATCGCAAGACCAATTGGCGGCATCCTGTTTGGACACTTTGGCGACCGGGTAGGACGCAAACGAACGCTGGTGCTTGCCCTGATTATGATGGGCATTGCCTCGACCCTTATCGGATTGCTACCCACCTATGCCACCATAGGAATCGCTGCGCCCCTGTTACTTACCGTGCTTCGCTTCGCTCAGGGGTTGGCTATTGGCGGCCAATGGGGCGGTGCAATGTTACTGGTTACCGAGAGTGCTCCTTCTAACAAACGGGGCTATTACGGCGCCTATGCGCAGGCTGGTGCTCCTGTCGGAGTCATTCTTGCCAACCTAGCCTTCATCGCAATCAGTGCTGCAGTTTCTGAAGAGTTTTTCATGAACTGGGGTTGGAGAATTCCATTTATCTCCAGTGTGTTGCTGATTGGAGTAAGCATGTATATCCAATTGCACCTGGAAGAGACCGATGCATTTAAGGAATTGGAAGCTGCTCAAGATTCCAAACATAAAGATGCGGCAAGCAAAGCGCCTGCGAAACGCTCCCCTGTATTGGAAGCGATTATCAAGTATCCCAAGACTATTGGATTGGCTGCGGGGGCGTTTCTGTCGATACAGGTTTGCTTCTATATTTTGATTGGCTTCGTGCTGGCCTACGGCAGCGACCCTGAGGGGGCCGGTATGAGCCGGGATACGATGTTGTTGGCAGTTCTGATAGCATCCGCGCTGCAGATTCCTACCCAGTTTATGGCGGCCAGTTATTCCGACCGTAACGGCAGGCGCGGAATATTTATGGTGGGTGCAGTATTGATGGGTATCTGGGCTTTCGCTCTGTTCCCGTTAATCGATACCTCCAGCTTCTGGCTAATTGTACTTGGCATCACTGGCGGACTTTGTTTCCTCGGTATGATGTACGGCCCTCAGGCCGCCCTGTATACCGAACTATTCAGCACCGAGGTTCGCTATTCAGGCGCTTCGCTGGGCTACCAGATTGGCGCTATCGTCGGCGGCGCATTCGCCCCAACCATAGCAACCATTTTGTGGACACAGTACGACATCATCTGGGTGTCTGCATATATGGCTGTGGCTTCGGTGGCTTCGTTAATCTGTGTAATGCTACTTACCGAGACTTCGGGCAATAGCCTGCACGATTGATTTAAAGGATGTGTTCGGAACCGGCTCGTAGTCGGTTCCGGGCGGTCTTCAATTCAGAATTGGCTAGATATTATTTCCCGAGTCACTCATCTCAGCTGACTCTTCTTAACCCACTCTTCCCAACTTGGTCTTCCGCTTCCGCTATGCGATTGAGCTTAGCCCGTACCTACATAAGGTATCAATCTTCCGCAGAGTAAAACCCCGGTCCAGGTGATCAGGGAAACGTAGGCTACCGTTTTTGCCAAAGCTGGAGGGTTGGCGGCGGGGTCCCAGCTATGAATGTGGGGATTGATTTTCCAGTAATACAATAAGGCGTTGAGCCCGGCGATCATGATGAGAATCATCTTGATCTGGAAGCCGATGTTAATTGAATAGCGCATGGGGTCGCCGATAAAAAACAGTACACCGGTAATCAGGTTCAGTGCGAAACCAATAAATACCATGGGCAGCAACTGATGCGTAGCCGACAGATTCAGGGACCTGAAATGTCCTGCCATGCGCAAATCAATAATGATCAGCCCGCCCAGCAGCAGCGACAACCCGACGAAATGGATAATTTCCAGCACAGGCCACAGCCAGTATGTAACAAGAATCCACTGACTCAATGAGGTTTCAGCAACAGCAAGGGAGAAAGATTCGATCATGATTTCGCCCTAAAATATATACGCGACTAAACGACCAGCGATAATCGCAGCCGTCCAGAGTATGAGTGAAGCCAGAGCGATAGCTCTGGTGGAATTGCTAAAACTACCTGACTCTGTTGCAAGCTCTGTTCTTAGCTTTGACTGAATTATTCCGGCCATAACCATACCGGCAATTATGGCAGTGATTTTTATGAGAAAAGGAACGCTGCTGGCAAAGGTTACAGCCTGAGAGGTAAACAACAGAATTCCTGATATCGCATTGATTACAAAACCAACCCAGGCCAGCTTGCTTAAGGGAAGAAATGCCGCCGGTTGAATACCGGAAAATAGACCTATCAATCGCAGATCTCGCATAGAGAAAATGCCGACAACAATAGCCAATCCCACGATATGAAAACTAAGCAGTACCGGGTAGGCCCAAAGGGATTCGGCCACCCACGTTGCTATCGCACTACTCTCCAGACTGGCAAACATTGTTCTTCTCCTGCGCCCATGATTATTCTACAGACGGGCAAAGGAATACTATCATTATCGAGGTGAATATAATCGAATTTGATCTGATAGCTGCACTGTGACCCGTTAGTAAACTTGCCCAAAGAGTTCCGCTTGCTAGATTGATGACCCCTCCTATTCTCGAAGACTTTCCGGTTTTTCCTACCTTTCCGGACGCCCATCCATGGCTGGCAGCACGGATTTCACTAATACTCGCAAGGTGATATTGGTTCCGTAGTAAAGGCTTTCTAGTCGATGTCGGCTCCCTACTACGGGAACTGCCATATTAGGCAGCGAAAAGTTTTAATGAAATAATTCAATGAAAGGATTCAAACCCGCTTAGCGAGCGAGCATTGCCACCAGCAATTTGATCTGGGCATCGTCGAGACGCTCGACAAATGAAGGCATAACTCCTGATCTACCCGAGGCAATGGATTCCGTTATAGTCTCAAGATCACCACCGTACAGCCAGATATCATCCGCCAAATTCGGTGCACCGAGTAACGGGTTACCACTGCCGTCAGCGCCATGGCATGCGGCACAGTTTTGGTCGTAGACCGGCTTGGCAGTATGGGGTGCTGAACCTTCATCTCCCAGTTGCATGACATAGTCCGCTACCGGCTCCAGATTGGCTCCGAGAATGGATTCCCAGGCCAGCATATTTGCATTGCGGCCAGCGCGTATGGTCTGCTCGATTTGTTCTGCACTTGAGCCCCACTGCCAATCAACATCCATCAGATTAGGAAACAGTGAAGCCTGACCGCGGGCATCAGGGCCATGACACGCTGAACATTCCCGTGCAAAGATTCGCTCGGCGGTATTCATCAAGTCGAGATCATTCTGAAGTTCCGCAAGGCTTGTGGATGAAATGTTCGCACGTATGTCGGCGAAACTTTCATCATAGTCTTCATAGCTTTCGATAACACGGGAACCCTGATTCCAGTTCAACAAGCCACTGTATGAGCCGAGCCCCGGGTACAACATCAAATAGATTAATGAGAAAACCATGGCCGCTAGAATCATCCAGAACCACCACAAAGGCGGCGCAGCTGATCCCTCACTGAGATTGTTATCCCAAACCGGTTCTACTTTCGGCGGCCTATTGGCATCCTTCGAAAAGTATATGCTAATCACCAGCCATGCCAGCGTAGCAATTCCAACCAGCGTTATGACTATAATCCAACCGCTCCAAAATCCTATAGGCATATCAGCCATGATAGTCTTCATCCTCCAGAGGTATACGTGCGATGCTGGCAATTTCTTCGTCATTGCCTTTATAACTAAACCACAATGCAAGACCGACCATGAAGGCCATGACTAACATATCGCCTATGAATAAGAACATTGTCATAGTGTTATCTCCTCGCTCAGTCCGGTGCCCAGCATTTGCAAGTAAGCTATAAGGGCATCGATTTCTTTAAGGCCCTGTAGCTGTCCTGCTGCAGCTTCAATTTCTTCATCAGAGTAGGGATGACCAAGAGTTCTAAGCCCGCGCATCTTGGCTGTGATATTTCCTGCCTGACTGGCATCCCTGCTTACTAACCAGGGGTAAGCAGGCATGATGGACTCACTTACCACCTCTCTTGGATCAATTAGATGTATACGGTGCCAATCATCTGAAAATTTTCCACCAACCCTGTGCAGATCAGGTCCGGTTCTTTTTGAACCCCACATAAAGGGTCGATCATAAACAAATTCACCGGCTCGTGAATAAGGGCCATATCGCTCGACTTCGGCGACCAATGGCCTGATCTGCTGTGAATGACAGACATGGCAACCTTCACGCATATAAATATCTCGTCCGGTAAGCTCTACTGCAGAATAAACCCGAGTATTGGCTGCCGCCGTTTCCAAGCTCTCCTGATTTAACACCGGAAGAATCTGAACCAGGCCTCCGATAGATGAAACCAACAGGATGCCAAAAATTAGCAAACCGGTATTTTCTTCGATTCGTTTATGTAATGAAAGTCCACTCATGATGCTACTCCATAGGCAGGATCTACGGCTGGAATCTTAACTTTCACAACTTCCCGTCCTCTGACTGTCATAAACAAATTAAATGCCATCAGCGCTGTTCCACCGAGGAAGATCAGACCGGCGATCAGACGAAGGCCGTAGAATGGCGCCATACTGGCCATGATATCCCTGAAGCCGAAGCTCAGCTCACCAATCTCATCCACACTTAACCACAACAGACCCTGTGATACTCCTGCACCCCACATCGCCATTATGTAAAGCATGGTCCCGGCCAGGGCCATCCAGAAATGCATGTTGGCGAGTCTAACGCTGTAAAGATCCGCTCCCACCAACCTGGGCACCAAGAAATAAAAGGTGCCGTAAGTAATCATTGCGTTCCAGCCCAGTGCGCCGGAATGTACGTGACCGATTGTCCAGTCGGTGAAGTGACTAACCACGTTCACACTTGGAAATGCCATCATCGGTCCTTCGAAGGTGGCTAGACCATAAAATGCGAGTGATAAAACAATAAACTTCAGAGCCGGGTCGGTTTTCAGTTTTTCCCAGGCAGTGCTTACCGTCATGATGCCGTTGATCATGGTTGCCCAAGATGGTGCCAACAGGATCACACTCATTACCATGCCCAGGGACTGTACCCATTCAGGAATAGCATTGTAGTGAAGGTGGTGAGGGCCGGCCCAGATGTAGCTATAGGTAAAAGCCCAGAATGCTACTACCGAAAGTCGATAACTCCAGATTGGTCGTTCTGCTTGCTTGGGCAAGAAGTAGTACATCATGCCGAGAAAACCACCTGTTAACAGGAAGCCCACCGCATTGTGTCCATACCACCACTGTACAACTGCGTCTTGTGCACCTGCATAGAGTGAATAGGACTTGGTCATGGAAACCGGCAATGCCAGATTATTGACGATGTGCAACATGGCGATGACGATTATCAACGCACCGTAAAACCAGTTGGATATATAGATTTGTTTAATCTTGCGAGTAGCTATGGTGCCAAAAAAAACGATGGCGAAACATACCCAGATTATGGTGATGGCGATATCCCACGGCCACTCAAGCTCTGCATACTCTTTGGAAGTGTTCAGGCCTGCCAAAAGCGAAAGCCCGCCGGTAAGAACAATCAACTGCCACGCATAACAACAGATCCAGGCAAGTTTCGGCGCGAACAACTGCACATGGGAAGTACGCTGAACGCTGTAAAAGGCCGTAGCCATCAGCGCTGAAACTCCAAAGCCGAAAACAATACCATTGGTATGCAGCGGTCTAAGCCTGCCGAAGGAAAGCCAGAACTGACCAAGGTCGATGGTCGGCCAGATGAGTTCCGCGGAAAGATAAACTCCCGCCGCCATTGCAGCCAGTGCCCAGATTATTGAAAACTGGATTAGCCGGATAACGACCTTATCGTGATATATATTTGTACTTTCTTCGCTCATCTGGTTTCTCTAAATAAAGTAAGTGGTGTTGCAACGTTTATCGAACTGCCTTTTCTGAACTGTCTTTTCCAAATTTCTTGCTACACACCCAGCAATGGACCCACACCCAGTGTCCACAGCATCATGCTTAAGCCCAGCAGACTTACTGCTGCTACCAGCAACCAACCTACCAGGGATGACGCCATGAGCATGCCTCGCTCAGGTGGAATATCCAGCGCTATTGGAATTCCTTTATATAGAAGATACATTGCCCAAATCAATGAGGGGATAATTACCAAAATATTCACAAATACGCTTGGATACAGGTGCGCCGCACTGGCAATGGCCAGTGGCTCACCAACTATGGTGATTAGTGCCAGGTGGCGACCGAAGGGAGCATCTGCTCCATAGGTATCTGCCATCCACTCACTGATAATTGCAGTGGTGAGCAGCCCAACCACCAATACCCAGAAGTAACCAAGGCTAACCAGAATGAGAGATTCTCTTGCCAGTACCAGAGGCTCATCCGCACCCAGTCGCCAACCAAAATTGGAGGCACCGATAAAGGCGAATAGTGGCGGCAGGACCAGAAGCCAGATGGAATAGCGAAACAGAATAGCAAAAGGCGAAGGATTGGCTTTGGACAATGTTTCAAAAGTTGCTGCAGGCTGATACAGCGACTTGAACAAAAGAAAAGAATAGACTTGCGTACTCATAAGCTTCCTGTGCCATGGCCCGGAAACCCTTGGACCTGGATTATTTAATTATTGGATACGGAGACGCTGCTTCCACAATCGCGCCGGCCCAAATCCTATGGAGCTCGTATCATCGATCGCATTAAGCATGTCGCCGCAATTATAGATATCTTGCCAATCCGAACAATTGATCTGGCTCAACGAAGCTCTCGGGGCGGCAACTTAGTCCAGGCTTACTGAAAACCCGAAACTACCTTCATATGCTACGGGATCACCCTCCACAACGGTTGACCAGGTTACCGTATAGTCCCCTGTGACCAGTGCGGGTTGATAAATCTCCATCATCAAATCGTCTGCTCCCATGGAATGCATGCCCCTTATCTGATACTCACCCGCCGGGCCGGTGAGCACCACACTGCTTTTAGGAACATCAGGCAGCGCTTCAAAATACAGGCGCAGTGTACGTGGTGCCCTGGTGACCGTGGAGTCGGTTGCGGGTTCGGTACTTAGAAGAGGAGTGTGGCCTGCTCTGGCAACACAAGACGAAAGCACAACTGCGATGAGTGCCAGTAAGCCGATTTCGCGAATAGAAATTTTGCCAAACATATTATTGATATCCACTTATCTGATAGGAAGATTTAGTGACTGCATAATACCACTCCGGCCGCGATGGTGATTCCTGTTTCCTGAGGAATAGACGGAAATATTTATTTGGATAGCGATGTGGGGAATGGGGTTTAAGATAACAGATGAATGTTAGTACGAATTTCAGAGAGGGTCGGACGCAGCTCTTTAAAAAGCCTTGTGGTCTGGATCAGACGAGCGAATCGCTTAGTGCTGATCTCTTTGCTTCTTTACCTGAGAAAGCTCACGGGCGAATTGATCAAGCTTCATTCTGATCTCGTCCTCTTTTTGCTTCTTCAGGAAAAGTAAGTCATTTTCGCCAGAGACGTTTTTTGCAACATCGTTGCCCGTCTCTTCTACTACATGCGCAAGTTTGCTCATTCTTTTAGTACTCCAGCTGATTGCCTGTAAAATTTACCAAGCCCGCTGTGTAAGTTTTTATTGTCGTTTTTCTGAATCTTTACCCAAAGATCGTCTTTTGTAGAGTGGAGAAAGGTGATTTTGAATCCTTTATCAACCTTATTCCCGACACTTACAGCTGCCATATTGATCAATTCTTGCTCAGAAAAATCAATAAGTTAGCGCGATCTATGGAGCGCAACATATAGTGTATTTTGGGCGAAGTCAAACAATATCTAGTGATTTTCAGGAGCTATCACACTGATTTCCTGACCATTTTTCAAGTGAAACACCGGCCCCTTCACTGTGTGTCACTGTACTTGCAGCCCATTATATCCTTAAAAATCCAACACTTAGCAAACATCTTATTGCAGGACCAGCAGCAGAATCAGCAACCAAAAACAGCAAATAATAGGACACCCAATTAAATATTTTAGTACATTTAAAGGACACCCAATTGTTCTACTGTTTCTATAGAATAAAAAACCTTTCGAATTTGTTCAATTTCCATAAAAACTTATGAGTAGTAGGAAATACTGAAATTTCTAGCCGTTATTTAGCAGTTTTAAACCAATTTATATGGATTCGTACGGATGATCTGCGAACGAGCGTCCCCGAGACCAACAGAGTTACTCTATTAAAAAGCTCTGAGTTAATAGTCTGCAGTACCGTTGGTGGAAGTTAACAGCTAAGAAGTGTTGTACTTTTGTTTGTTCGGGCAGGAATTAACCTTCCCTATGTCCCATATAACAATTTGGCGGAGGCGACGCCTCTAATCCATTTGTGGGGGTGTTTGAAATCCATGCCAGTCTTAATTCGGCTTTCATGGAATTGAATAAGCGAATCTTTAGAGCCTGCAGCTATAGAATAATATTTGTGAAATGAGCTTATAGACTTTAACCATGAGTCTGCTGAGATCCCCAGATCCTGCAAAATTTTCTGCCGCATTTCCAGAGCTTCTAGCCCGCGTTTTTTGTCCTGTTCTTCTGCATGGAGTAGCTTGCAGGTGCTTTCCAGAAGGTCGAAATAGTTTTTCCTGGCAATGGGCAACATATCTTCGCCTGTTGACAGCGACTCTCCCAATGCCCTGAGTTTGGCCTGTTTCTTGATGGTCTGGCGACCCACCAGATGCTTGGTATTCTTTCTGGTCAGCAAGCGATGCTGACGATAAGATCGATTCTTGACCTTCTTAGCATGATGAACCAGTCGCTCCTGTACTGAAGTGAAGTCACTAGCCTCGAGCGATTCACATACACCGGCACGCACCGGATTCAGATCAACGTAAGCCATGCAGGTAACGAGAGCTCGCTCGTCCAAAAGAGCCTGACTCTTGAACCGCCCTTCCCAAAACCTGCCTGAACACTCGTCTTCCTGATTGGCGCGACGGGCTATAGACTCATTGAGACAGCGCATGAACCAACTGATATCCATAAGCCTTTCCCGCCACATCTCAACGGTTGCTGATAGCTGCTTGTTCGCCGCCCTGCTCTTCATATTCATACGCAGGGTTTTAATTAATGAAGCATTTCTGGGGAACAGCTCGGTCCAGTGTTGAATAACTTCATCATCGCTCCAGGACTCAGCTTTTTCTTTGTTTACGAAAAGCACTAAATGATAATGATTACTCATTACGGCGTAGGCACATACATCGATAGAAAACTGCGAGGCCAGCTGTTTGATGCGGGTAACTAGCCATTGCTTGCGATGATCGAAATTCTGACCGCTTACAGGATCGTCACCACAAAGATAGGCACGACGAACACAACGGGAAATGCAGTGGTAGTAGGGGGTATCATCGAGTGATACTTGTTGATATCGAGCTCTGGTCACTTTTGATTCTTAGATCTTATTTTCTGTCGATGCGATTATGATTCTTTTCCTGCCGAGACAAAATCAAGGAGGACCGCCGATTTTAGATGGTTTGTAGTACTATGCAAGACAAACTTGGCTGACCTGAAAGTGACACTGAAGGGGGCACTGACACACTAGTATCGGACACAGGAATAAAATCCCGAGCATTATTTTGCGTGGAAAGTTGTAAGAACATTGAAAAGGAAAACTGAACGAAGATGAGAATAGGAATCGACCTGGGCGGCACAAAGATCGAAGGCATTTTATTGGCCGATGACGGATCAGTTAGTGAAAAAATCCGCGTAGATACTCCCGCAGATAATTACCAGAAAACAGTCAACGCACTTTGTAATGTTGTTATGGCGTTACAGACATCGGCTGGAAAAAATTGCAAAGTGGGAATAGGGACGCCTGGCGCTCTTACTCCAATTACTGAAATAATGAAAAACTGTAATTCAATCTGCCTGAACGGTAAACCATTAAAGAACGACATTGAATCTCAACTCGGTTATGAAATTGTTGTAGAGAACGATGCCAATTGTTTTGCCTTGTCGGAAGCTTGCTACGGCGCAGCTAAAGGCTCAGCTACGGTGTTTGGAGTAATTCTTGGCACCGGAACTGGCGGCGGCTTGGTGAATAACAAGCGATTGCACACCGGTCCTAATCGCATTGCGGGAGAATGGGGGCACAATTCAATACCGGACTCGGTGAGAAGATTGATCGAAGCCGACCGCAAGTGTTACTGCGGTAGAGACAATTGTATTGAGACGGTGCTATCGGGTCGTGGCCTCAAGCAAAGCCACCTTGAGCGTAGTGGAAACAGCCTGGAGGCCAGGAAAATAGCAGTACTTGCTGATTCTGGCGACAAGGTCGCAGGGCAGTCTATCGACGTTTACTGCCAGCAATTAGCACGCTGCCTTTCAACTGTAATAAATCTTTATGACCCGGAGATGATTGTGCTCGGCGGAGGATTGTCCAATATTTCGACCCTCTATGAAAAGGTACCGGGCTATCTGGAAGGTTTTGTTTTTACCGAGAGAGTTCTTACCAAGCTTGCCGCACCAAAATTTGGTGATGCCAGCGGCGCACTGGGCGCCGCCTGCTTATGGCCTATAGAAAAATAGTTTAAAAGGTTAAGGCGTCTATCTAAGAAATAAATCTAGTGACTAAAAGGATGACGGAGAACGATGGTTTCTTCGCGATCTGGGCCTGTTGAAATAATATCAACCGGCACCTCTACACACTGTTCAATGTACTTGATGTAGTCTTTTGCGTTCTGCGGCAAGTCATCGACGTTTTTTGCACCCACTGTAGATTCACTCCAGCCGGGAAGCTCTTCGTAAATCGGTTCCAGGTTTTTGTAGCTATCAATATCCATCAGGCTGCCGGAAGTATTGTCACCTACTCCTTTATAACCAGTACAAACTTTGATAGTTTCCAGTCCGTCCAATACATCCAGCTTGGTCAGGCAAATTCCGCTTACACTATTGATTCTCATCGCCAGCTTAACTGCCGCCGCGTCAAACCAACCACAGCGTCTGTCTCTGCCGGTAGTAGCTCCCTTCTCGTGACCAACGGTAGCCAGGTGCTGACCTACTTCATCGAATAACTCAGTTGGAAAAGGCCCGGAGCCGACACGGGTTGTATAAGCCTTGGTTATTCCCAATACATAGTCCAGATAAAGAGGACCGTAACCTGAACCGGTAGCGGTACCACCTGCTGTAGTATTCGACGAAGTTACAAAAGGATAAGTGCCGTGATCGATGTCCAGCAGGGAACCTTGCGCGCCTTCGAATAAAATACTGTCGCCAGCCTTACGGTGGCTATGAAGAATGTCGATAGTATCCGCGACCATTGGCTTCACTTGTTCCACCAAGCTCATGCACTGCTCATAAGTACTCTGGAAGTCTACGACTTCCGCCTGATAGTAATTCTCCAAAAGGAAATTATGGTACTCCATAAGATCCGAAAGCTTGTTGCTGAACTGTTCAGGGTTCTGCGTCTCCGCCAAACGGATACCCCGTCGAGCCACCTTGTCTTCATAGGCAGGCCCGATTCCCCGGCCGGTAGTACCAATCTTGTTCGACCCTTTTGCACTTTCCCGTGCCTGATCAAGAGCGATATGGGTTGGCAGTATCAGCGGGCATGCGCCACTTATACGCAGTTTTTCACGAACCGGTACGCCTGCCGCTTCAAGTTCGTCGATCTCTTTAAGCAAGGCTTCAAGAGATAGCACGACGCCGTTTCCAATTATGCAATCAACGCCTTCGCGAAGAATCCCTGACGGTAGTAGATGGAGTACAGTTTTTACTCCGTCTATTACCAGAGTATGTCCGGCGTTGTGTCCGCCTTGAAAACGAACTGCTACAGATGCCTGATCAGTGAGAAGGTCAACGATCTTGCCCTTACCTTCGTCTCCCCACTGGGTGCCCAACACTACTACCGATTTAGCCATTATTTCATTCTCAATATCTTGATGATCAATTCATCAGGTTTACAAATCTTTTACTTGCCACTCGCCATCAACTTGCACAATTTCTCTATCGCAGTTTAGTTCGCGCAACTCATAAGTGGTCATTGCCGCGGATTTCAAATTTGCAATAACAATCTCACCTTCGCCACGAAGCTTTGACACAAGCTCAAGCAAGGCGGAGTCATCATCGGATGGCGCTACAATAGTTGATGGTGCTTGCTCTACCTGTCCACTTAGCTTGGCCAGGGTTTTAAGGTCACTATCAAACCCTGAAGCCGGTCGGGAACGTCCGAACACTTCACCTATGTGATTGTAACGACCTCCCTTGGCGACTGCCCTTCCATGAACTGGAGTATAGGCAGCGAACACTATACCCGTGTGGTAGGCATAGCCGCTTAACTCGCAAAGGTCGAAGCACAACACAATATCGGGAACACGCTTCTTAACTCCTTCGACTATGGATACTAGTTCGTGCAATTCTTTTCGAACAGCATCCGGCGCATCAGAGAACGCATCGGTCGCTTCCTGCAAAGTACCTTCATCCCCGCTGAGACGGCTCAGTTTCCTTAATAGCTTTCTCAAGGGTTCGTCACTAACAGAATCAGCCAGCACCTGGTCGATCTCGTCGTAGGCTTTTCGCTGTAGCGCTTGGAACAAATTCTGCTCGGTATCTGGATCGAGTTTAGCTTCCTGTACCAGAGTGCGAAAAATCCCAACGTGACCCAGTACGATGTGAATGTCCGGAATATCTATCGCGCGAAGAGTCTCATGCATCAGACAAATCAGCTCGATATCACACTCAACTCCAGCGTGCCCATATAGTTCGGCACCTACGCGAATCGGCACACGGGAACTTAACAAACCGCGGGGTTTGGTGTGCAGAACATTGTCTGCATAGCACAGGCGCACAGGCCCTTCGCGGCTCAAACAGTGAGCATCGATTCTGGCCGCCTGTGGAGTTATGTCTGCGCGAATACCCATCATGCGACCACTCATCTGGTCGGTAATCTTGAAGGTGTGCAAGTCGAGATCGTGTGAGGAGCCAACTAATAGTGAATCGAGAAATTCGATCAACGGTGTGATTACGAGTTGATAACCCCACGAGTCATATAGGCCGAGCAACTGTCGTCGCAGTGATTCCAATTTTCTGGCTTCAAGTGGAAGTATCTCTTCGACACCGTCGGGCAATAGCCATCTTTTCGCGGAACTCATATCTAGTCTTTTCTCTGGGTTGGTCTGGTCTTTAAGTGCGTATGGCCTTCAAATAAATCCGAAATTCAATTCATCTGGCACTAATTAATAATTGTCAGCATGATGGCCCCCGCCAACATACTACATAGTCCGATAACCCGAACTGTTCTGTCATCAACCTGGTCCAGCATCTGTAACATGCGCCGCCAGCGCCGGGGATCGATGAATGGAATAATCCCTTCGATCACCAGCATCACACACATAGCCACTGCCAGATCGTGCCACATAGTCTGTCTATACTCGTCGTCTACAACACTGCATGACAATCTTGCAGACGAAAAAAGCGAACCTGACCATCAACGATGACAGGTTCGTTATCTATTTTCTTGAATCGGGACTCGGCCCGGAATGATAAAGCTGTTTCTACAACTTATCTTATTGTGGAATCCCGTCTTTCAGATACTTGAAGTAATCGCTATCCGGATCCAATAACAATACATCGCTCTTTGAACTAAACGTTTCACGATAGGAGTTCAGACTTCTCACGAAAGCGAAAAACTCCGGATCCTTGGTGTAGGCATCTGCATAAATTCCAGTTGCCTGAGCATCACCTTCACCGCGAGTCTGCTCGGCATCACGATAGGCCTCAGCTTCGAAGATCACTGCCTGCCGATCTGCATCGGCACGAATGCCTATTGCCAATTCGTCACCACGTGATCTGATCTCCTGAGCCTCTCTATTTCTCTCGGTGCTCATTCGGTCATAAACTGAAGAACGAACATCGTCAGGCAAATCGATACGTTTCACCCGAACATCGATAATCTCAATGCCCAAATCTACCGCGGTAGATTCATTCAGGTCAGTAGTCAGGGCAAGCATCAACTGATCACGCTCACCGGCAACAACTTCCTGCAGATTTCGCGCACCAATCTGATCACGCAATCCATCGTTTATACGTTCGGCTAACAGACGACCGGCTGTGGAAACATCACCCCTTGTAGATATATAGAATTGGCCCACATCGATAATGCGCCACTTGGCATAGGAATCGACCTCCAGCGCCTTCTGTTCAAGAGTCAGATAACGCCGGCGTGGAGAATCCTCGGTAAGAATTCGCGCATCGAATTTACGAACAGTATTCACCCAGGGAATCATCACATGCAAACCCGGCTCGATATCGTTATTTACCAATTCACCGAATTGCAACATGACTGCTCGCTCGGTCTCCTTAACAACAAACAAGGAATTACCTGCCACCAATACAACTAAAAAGATCAAGCCTAATGCAACGAAATTTCTCATTAGCGGGTTCCTCTTCCAGAAGTATTTAAACGTGAACGATCTAAAGTTCCACCAGCAGACGGTGCCGGTAAATAGGGAGCTATCTGGTCAGCCAGATCTCTCAATTCGGCGGTGGTTGCTTGTCCACCACGACCAATGGCACTGCCACTCTGCTCCATAATCTTGTCCAGAGGTACGTAAAGCATATTATTACCTCCTTCCACATCAATCATGATCTTGCTGCTTGCCGTCATTACATCTTCAAGTGAGTCGATATAAAGTCGCTGTCGAGTCACCTGCGGAGCCTTTAGATATTCCACTAGAAGTTGATCGAAGCGGGATGCATCACCCGTTGCCTTGGCGATCACTTCTTCCTTATATGCATTGGCCTGCTCAATCTGGCGTTGCGCTTCACCGCGCGCCTCGGGAATAATCTGGTTAGCATATTGCTGCGCCTGGTTCTGTGCCCGTTGCTCGTCTTCTCTGGCTCTGATCACATCATCGAACGCCAGCCTTACATCATCGGGCGGCTGAGCATCCACAACGTTAACCTGACTCACCTGAATGCCAGTATCATAAACGTTCATATAATTCTGCAAGCGTTGCTGAACATCATCGGCAACCTGGTCTCGGCCAGTGGTAAGAATCTGCTCCATACCGTTGCCGCCGACAACGTGGCGGATTGCGGATTCCGCCGCATTATCTAGGCTGTGCTCCGGGTCCTGAACCGCGATGATGTATTTCACCGGGTCCTGAATTCGATACTGCACCGTTACCGTAATATCGATGATGTTCTCATCGGTAGTAAGCATGGCGCGGTTTTCATACGTCTTGGCATTCAACTCGGAAACGTTAACCAGACTTACTTCATCGATGATTGGCGGATTCCAGTGCAGTCCCGGCTGGGGAGTTGCATCGAGCACACGCCCGAAACGCAATACCACGCCGCGTTCGGCTTCATCCACGATATAGAATCCGGTGAAGCCCCATAGCATTGCCACCACAGCAACAAGCCCGGCAATCAATCCGATTGGGAAGCCTCCGCTGCCCTTGGACGAGCCGCCACCGTGAGCGCCCCGACCTCCGGAGCCGCCCAAAAGGCTATTGAATTTCTTTGTCAGGTTTTTAATGACTTCATCAATATCAGGTGGTCCCTGGTTTCCACCACGTCGACCACCACCCCAAGGGTCCTGATCGTTGCCATTTCCGTTATTTCCAGGTTCATTCCAAGCCATTGGTTTCTCCATAGCTTTTTTAAAGACACATAAGATCGAGTTTAGCTAATAATTACTAAATTACACAGTCTTTTAGTAGCCTAGAGCACGTTCTCTCTGGACTTGCTATCCAACTCCGAGTCCTCGACCTTTTCCACAAAATTATTTACCGGCATTTCAACGGGCTCCGGTACAGCCTGAACAGCCGCTGGAGCAGCTAATTCCCTGTCCTGCAGCTCGACACCATCCTCAATTAACAGTCGTTCCAGGTCCTGTCGCGGCATGCGCAACAACAACAGATAATTCCCGTCTTCATCGACCTGTTCATTCTCGATAAGCCCTCTCTCATAGAGCTGGCTTCGAATACGTGCGCTGGCAGGCGCAATTTTCACCATCTCTTCTGCGACAGTTCCCGCCAGCAATTCGCCCACGGCCTGCTGTAGAAAATCCAGTCCGGCACCTGTTTTGGCAGATACCCAGACCCGGTTCGGTTTGCCCTTACCATCGCGCTGAATACGGGGTTCATAGCCCGGCATCAAATCAATCTTGTTCATTACCATCAACTGCGGAACGGTACTGGCACCAATCTCGGCCAACACATCGTCCACGTCGTCGATAAAATCCAGATGATGTTCGTGGGCAGCATCTACGACATGAAGCAGCAAATTTGCCTCCACAGTCTCCTCCAGCGTGGCTCGAAAAGCTTCTACCAGCTGGTGGGGAAGATGACTGATAAATCCGACGGTGTCGGCAACAATAGCCGGGCCGAAGTTCGGGATATTAATACGGCGCAAAGTTGAATCCAGCGTGGCAAACAACTGATCCGCCGCATAAGTTTCCGCCCGGGTAAGCTGATTAAACAAGGAAGACTTACCGGCATTGGTATAACCAACCAGTGACACCGTAGCGACCTCCGCTCGTTTTCTGGATCGCCTCCCCTGGTTGCGCTGACCTCTTACCTTATCAAGGCTCTTGTTAATCGCCTTGATGCGCTGGCCGATCATTCGCTGATCAAGCTCGAGCTGCTTCTCACCTGCACCACGCATACCGATACCACCTTTCTGCCTGTCAAGGTGGGTCCAGCCGCGTTTTAGTCGCGTGCTCAAGTGCTGCAGTTGCGCAAGTTCTACCTGTAGCTTGCCCTCATGACTACGAGCACGCTGGGCAAAAATGTCCAGAATCAAACCAGTACGGTCAAGTACTCGACATTCCAACTCGCGCTCGAGATTTCTTTCCTGGCTCGGTGACAGAGAGTGATTGAATAAAACCAGCTCTGCGCTATGGACGTGCACGGCAGCCTGAATCTCTTCAAGCTTGCCGCTGCCTACGAAATAGTTAGAGGACGGTTGCTTGCGAGTACCAGTGATGTAATCAACTGGCATCGCACCTGCGGAGATAGCCAGTTCTTCAAATTCAGTGGGGTCCTCCCGTTCGCTCTCCGAATCGATGGAGATATGGACAAGAATAGAAACTTCACCCGAAGCCGGCCTGTCAAAAAACAATCAGTAACCTCTTATGCTAGGCAATGTTCCCAGGCTCACCGCTGTCATCTTCGACACCATCACCCTGACCCGACATAGGTACCTTCACCATGCGAGCTGGAACAACTGTAGAAATTGCGTGTTTATAAACCATTTGGCTTACGGCATTCTTTAGAAGAATAACGAATTGATCAAATGACTCAATCTGTCCCTGCAGTTTAATACCGCTTACCAGATAGATTGATACCGGAATTCTTTCCTTTCTGAGCACGTTCAGAAAAGGGTCTTGTAGCGTATGTCCTTTTGACATCGTTTTTCTCCTTACAGTCTACAATGCATAGTCCGTTGATCTAAAAAGAAAGAAGCCAACAGGACCGCCAGATAGGCTAGCTTTCAATTTGTTCAGGGCAATAAATTCAAAGCCCGAACGTCCAGAAACCGTACTTCCAGAGTCATAATTAACGTGACTCTGTTTGTGTGCTTCCGGCAGAGCTAATTGCTCCGTAAATTTCTATATGGTGGTAGAAGCCATATATTTCAAGGCTTTGTCTATAGATTTAGCAGAGGGATCGGCGAGTGGAATCAACTCATCCCAACTTCGCAGCCAGGTCAATTGCCGTTTAGCGAGTTGTCTGGTGGCAATAATACTCTTTTCCACCATTTCCTCATAGCTTATTTCACCGGACAAGTGCTGCCAGATCTGCCTGTATCCTACTGATTTAATTGAAGGAAGCTGTGAATTCAGGTCGGCCCGAGCATACAGGGCCTGCACTTCGGCGAGCACTCCGTCCGCCAGCATCTGCCTGAACCTGCTCTCGATCTGCTTATGCAGGGCCGCCCTGTCCTCAGGCTGGATGCCGAAAAAATGCAGCTTGAAGGGTAGTTCCAGAGAGGAATCACCATTCTTTTCACGGTGCAGCTCGGTCATAGTCTTGCCGGAGACTTCATAAACTTCCAAAGCTCGCTGTAATCTTTGCGGATCATTAGGGTGAATTCTTGCCGCTGACTCCGGGTCAACCTGTTCAAGTTGCCGGTGTACCTCTTCCCAGCCTTGCTGTTCCGCAGTATCGAGGATTTTCTGCCGGATATCCGGGTTAGCATTGGGCATCTTAGCCAACCCATCTCTCAATACCTTGAAATAGAGCATGGTTCCACCCACCAGCAGAGGTGTGTCACCCGCCGCCAACACGTCTTCTATTTCCCGAATGGCATCGCGACGAAACTCCGATGCGGAGTAGGCATAGCTGGGATCGACTATATCGATGAGTCTGTGGGGAGCGAGATTCAGCTCAGCTTGTGTTGGCTTGCCGGAACCAATATCCAGGCCTTTATAGACCTGGGCTGAATCTACAGAAATAATCTGGCAGGGAGACCGTTGCACCAGCTCCATGGCCATTCCGGTTTTTCCGGAAGCTGTAGGTCCCATCAGGCAAAAAACATTTGCCTTGAAAGATGTGTCGCTAGAATTCACTCGTCAGTCTCTTATTTCTTAAACGGAAAGGAGGGCAGTGGACCGGGGTTACTGCCCGCGAAGAAATAATTTGTCCAATTCATCGAGGGATTGGAAAGTCCATGTAGGTCTCCCGTGGTTACACTGTCCGCTTCGCTCGGTGGCTTCCATGTCCCTGAGCAGGCCATTCATTTCAGGAATTGTTAGTTGTCTGTTTGCCCTGACTGAACCGTGACATGCCATGGTAGACAGTAGTTCATCCTGATGAGCCTGAATACGATCGCTGCTGCCAAACTCGAGAATATCGGAAAGCACATCCCTTACTAATTGCTCGATGTTCGCATCTCGGAGAATAGAAGGAATCTGGCGGACAATAATCGACTCATCTGCAACACGATCCAGCTCTATACCTAGACCCAATAGAATTTGTTTTTGATTCTCTGCGCATTCTGCTTCTGATTGACTAACGGCTATTGACAAAGGAACCAGCAATGGTTGCATTTTTAACTTTTCGTTCTTGCTAGCAGTCTTCATTCTCTCGTAAGTAATTCTTTCGTGAGCCGCATGCATATCCACTACCACCAGACCTTCCTTATTCTGGGCCAGTACGTAGATGCCATGGAGCTGAGAAATGGCGTATCCCAGCGGTGGGATTTCTGCATCGTCTGCTTGCAGACGGGCATAAGTTTCTATTTGCTGCTGGACTGCTTCAGGGCTGAGGGTTTTATTCGGGTTAAATCCCGGGCTCGAACTGTAGTAAGACGAGCCTGCTAAGTTCCCAACACTCTCTGCAAGAGGCAGGCCACCTTGATGATTCATATAACCAGAGCCTGATTGTGTTGAGTAAGCTGACGAAGGAAATTCCGCAATTACACCTTGGTCTGTTGTACCTAGTTCAGTACCCAGCACAGTCCCAGCCATCGGGTCAGCCGGTTTAACCGCCGCCAGAGCTTTATGAAGCGAGCTAAACAGAAAATCGTGGACCAAACGGGAATCTCTAAAACGAACCTCATGTTTAGTTGGATGGACGTTTACATCAACAGCTGAAGGTGCCAGTTCCAGATAAAGCACATAGGCCGGATGGCGTCCATGAAACAGCACATCCCGATAAGCCTGCTTGACTGCGTGGGTCACTAACTTGTCGCGGATGATTCTGCCATTCACATAAAAGTATTGAAGATCAGCCTGAGAACGGGAGAAAGTCGGCAGACTTACCCAACCCCAGAGTCGCAGCCCGGGACCTTCCATCTCGACGTACACCGAATTTTCAACAAAAGCCGGACCACAAACCAGACCAACCCGACGCTGCTTTTCCTGATCGGTTTTTGCGGGAAGCAGGCTGTGAATGGCTCTCTGATTGTGATTCAGATTGAACATCACATCGAAACGGCTCAGGGCTATGCGCTTTACCACTTCATCGATACGGCTAAATTCTGTCTTTTCCGTTTTGAGGAACTTCTTTCTTGCCGGTGTATTAAAAAACAGGTCGCGAACTTCTACCGTGGTACCGCGAGGATGTGCTGCGGGAAGCAAGTTCGCTTCCAACTCCTGGCCTTCAACAGCTACTTTCCAGCCATTACCATCGCCGTCTTCGTCGGAACGAGATGTCATTGCCAATCTTGAAACCGAGCTGATACTGGCCAGCGCTTCGCCCCTGAAACCCAGGCTCTCAATATTTTCTAGATCTTCCAGATCAGTAATCTTGCTGGTAGCGTGACGACTCAGGGCCAGAGCCAGATCATCTTTCTCAATGCCAACTCCGTTGTCCTTTATCTTGAGAAGCTTTACGCCACCCTGTTCAACATCGATCTCTAATTTGTCCGCACCGGCATCCAGGCTATTTTCCAGTAGCTCTTTAACCACCGAGGCAGGTCTCTCCACCACCTCTCCTGCAGCAATCTGATTTGCGAGTCTTTGACTGAGTAAATTAATTCGGCTCATAGCGTGGAAAGTGATCTGTGATTAACCGGTGTTTGTAGTGGCAAACTGTAGTGTGAAACTAAAGGGGCATTGTAGCACTAACAAGGGCATAGTCACCGCCGCTAAAGCTATTACCGAAGAAGTGATTACGAGGCGGTGGGAGAATGAAATTCTCGAGTCAGGATGAAGGAATTTTAAGAATCTGTCCGATCATGATGCGATCGCCGGAAATATTATTTACTTGCCTGAGATTAGAAAGGCTGACCCTGTATTGAGCGGCTATTTCAGACAAGGTTTCACCCCGGGCGATGGTATGTTCGGCAGGCTCGAGAGAGATACCACCGATAGTAAGCTCCTGACCGACATGGATGGTATTGGAATTCAGATTATTGGCGGACTTCAACTCCGCAAGAGAAACACCGAAACGCTGGGCGATAACGGAGAGACTATCGCCACGTTTAACGGTATATGAGCCAGGCACGATTCCATTGTCTTTCTGCCAGGCGATCAACGTGCCTTCCGGTGGCGCATCATAGAAATAATTCACAACTCCCTGGGCTATGGCCTGGGTCATGCGTCGCTGGAAAGATGAAGTATTAAGGCGCCGAGCTTCTTCCGGGTTAGTTAGATAGCCAGTTTCAATTAGGATGGAAGGAATGTCCGGACTCTTCAAAACTTCCAGAGAAGCTTGCTGGACCTTGTCTCTGCGCAGACGCGTCACGCCATCCAGCGATTCCAGAATTCGGGTGCCGGCTATCAGGCTTTGCTCCATACTCCATGCCATCTGCAAGGACAGCAGGGTCAGTGCTACATCGTCATCCCAGGATTCCAGATGAATATCTCCACCAACGCCCCCGAGCAAGTCAGCGCTATTCTCTTTTTGTGCTACCCGCCTCGCATTTTCCCTATCTGCCCGATCACCGGACAAAGCATAAATAGTTAAGCCCCTGGCATTGCTGGAGCGATACCAGTCCGTATGCAGGGCCACAAAAAGATCGGCCCGATAATCACGCGCTATCTGCGATCTCTGTTGCAGCTCGACATAATAATCACCATCACGAATCATTACCGGCTTGTAGCCGGGCATGGCATCCAGTACATCAAACAGTGCCCTGGACATTGGCAGGGTGATGTTTTTCTCTTTTAACCTACCATCAAATCCGATGCCCCCGGGATCTTCACCGCCGTGACCTGCGGAAATCGCTACAACGATGTCTCTTTTCTCCTGGCTGGGAGAAACGGGGGCAGTCACTACTGTATTTGAAGTTCTGTTTGCAGTGGACTCGATATCGTAGAGGTCAACCACCAGCCGGTCTCCTAACTCACTATTGGGCGCTAAGGTGAAGCTGGAGGGATCTACACCGACCGAAAGGTCGATTACCACTCTCAAGGTATTACCCTCGCGAACAGCACTGCGCACCCCGTCGATGGGGCTGTCATTGAAATCCGGATTGCTGAAATTGGGATTCAGGCTGGCGTTTTCAATATCCACTACCACCCGGTGTGGGTTGGTGAGGGTGAACAGTTCATAATCCACGTTACCGCTTAGATCGAATACCAGGCGGGTATGATCCGGAGCACGCCACAGCCTAAGCTCCTGTACTTCCGCGGCGAAAGACAGGCCCGGAAGTAACAGCGCTATAACAAGACAGATACTCTTGCTGGCAGATATGGAAATGCTATAACTGTTCATATTTATTCGTTGTTCTCTACTCTCGCTTATTTATTGTTAACAAACTATTGCTACCAAGCGTATTCCCGCAACTGCTTGTATACGCAAACAAGCACAGACCGGAGAATGATTATAAGCTTCGAATCCGGTCATAAATATCGGCAAATTCTCACAAGATTCTGTTTTTTAACGACAAAACTCCCGCTGTCTATAGATTTCGGCCTCAGACCCACAATCTTTGAGCTATTCTTTCGCCTTTTTCTGAGAGACTTTGACAAGACAGAAGGCGAGCCGTTCCGTCTATGGAGATCTCGATGTCGAGATCTGCCGGGGGTAGCAGGCCCTTTCCCTGCTCGGCCCACTCGATCAGGCACAGGTTTGACGGGGAAAAATAATCATCAATTCCCAAATATTCAACTTCCTCAGGGTCAGCGAGCCGGTACAAATCAAAATGATAAATATTGCATTGGCCGAACTCATAAGGTTCAACTAATGTATAGGTCGGGCTCTTCACCGCCCCCTCATAACCATAGCCTCTCATCAAACCTCGGGTCAGTGTTGTCTTTCCTGCGCCAAGATCACCATGAAGATAGATTATTCCACCAAGGGTGGGAACTCCCTGCCCAGCTTCAGCAGCTGGATTTTCCTTATCCGGGTATAGCTTGTCCCGATATAGAAAGCTAGCGCGTGCCAGACGAGCGCCAAATTCCAGAGTGGCTTGTTCGTCGGCTAGATTGATTTGATTAGTGGGCATTTTTTATTCGGAACAGGAATGATTAATATTTCTAAATGTTCTTTCTATTAGTCTAGATGTTCTTTCTATATAGAAAGAAAAGAAAAACACAAAAGACTTTGGTGAAAAGATTTATAACGAAGGATTTATCAATTGTCGAATATATTTAAAAAGGTCGCTGGCAGCCATACCTTTTGGCCCGGACTCTTCTGCTGCAAGGTCTGCTGCTTCTCCATGTATACACACGGCACTGAGCAGACTCTCCTGCAACGATAAATCACTTGCCAATAAGCCGGCGATCACACCACTTAAAACATCACCCATGCCGCCGCTGGCCATACCGGAATTTCCTTCACTACACAGAAATATTTTCTGCTGTTCATTTTCCTCGGTGCAAACCAGACTGCCACTTCCTTTAAGCAAACATGCCCCACCCCATTTTTGCTGAAGCCGGGATACGCTTTCAAATCGATCCTGCTGAATTTCTTCTTTGCTAATACCCAACAAAACGGAAGCTTCGCCCGGGTGCGGAGTAAGTATCCAGTTATCTCTTTTGAGCTTGCTGGCTGAGCCGCCTTTGTCTGCCAGTAGATGCAATCCGTCGGCATCGATCACTAGAGGAATGTCACGAGCCATCTGAATTGACAAAGCTGACTGGAAAAGACTCTGTGACCACTTACCGCGTCCCATTCCAGGTCCAACAACCAGAGCGCTGGCTTTTTTTAGAAGACTATTCACAGACTCCCGACTAAAGCCTGCATCCTCGGTTCCGCTAACCATGATCTCCGGCCGATGAGAAATTATTGCTGGCCTATGCACGGAACGGGTAATAACACTAACTAGCCCGGCACCGCTTCTAAGAGCGGCTTCTGCCGCCATTAAAATGGCTCCTCCGTAGCTATAGTCTCCTCCCAGTAAAACTATGTGACCATGGTCGCCCTTATGGGATGAACTTGCTCTTGGCTTGAGATAGTTGAGAGCATAATTAATATCGATACGCCGTGCGGAGGGCTGCGGCGAAGAGTCGCTGCTAAAAACCTGTGCTGGCACATCGAGATCGTTATAAACAAGCTCGCCAATGTAATCGCGTCCCTGGTTGGTTAGAACACCTTGCTTGAGACCGATAAAAGTTACCGTGCGATCTGCGACAACAGTCGCACCCAAGGGCTGGCCTGTGTCCGCGCTGAGGCCGGAGGGAATATCAACAGCAAGTACCGGAGCAGGGCTGGAATTAATAAACTTTATGGCAGTTTCATAATCTCCGGATACATTCCTGTCGAGACCAGTCCCCAACAAGGCATCTACGATAATTGTATTTGTATGGAAAGAATCCCGGGTTTTAAGAAAGTCTTGCAGGGACAGCATCTCTATCTCTCTTTCCTGCGCCCACTGCCAGGCGAGTCGAGCATCACCACTAAGTTTATCGCCGAAGGCCAATTGAACGATCTGAACTACAAGCCCCCGGTCCTTCGCCAGACCGGCAATGATGTATCCGTCACCGGCATTATTACCAGCACCACAAAACACCAATAACTGTCGAGTCTGCGGCCATGTCTCCAGTGAGGTATCAAAACATGTTGCACCCGCGGTTTGCATAAGCTTAATTCCGGGTATGCCACACTCTTCGATGGCGAGCTGATCCAGCTGACGAACCTGGCTGGCTCGATATAGATCTCGCGGAAGTCTATTGGAGAACTCTGTCATAACTTTTTAGGGTCTACCTGTAAGGTCTATCTTAAGGTTTATCTGAAGTTTATATCAGTGCCTATCTTCTATGGGGAATCACTTGATTCCAGCGCAGTATGTTACTTATCAAATTTTTGAATCAGGCGGCGCACCAGTCGAAGCGCGGAGTCTAATTCTTCAATAGGGATATCCTCAGTAGTATCGATTGCCCAAGGATCTTGCACCTCGCGCAAATCACTGTAAACATTTTTGCCCTGCTCTGTCAGAGTGACCAGCACAGAGCGCTTGTGCTTGGGATTTCGGTTATATGACAACAGACCGTCTTCTACCATTACATCGGTAATACGTTGCACAGCCTGTCGGGATTGGCCCAGTACGCGTGCTATACCAGGCACAGTTAAACCTGTGTTGGAAAGGGCTATTGCGCCAATTACTTTCCACCTGGCGCTGGTAAGGCCCAGATCCTCGGTCATTGCGTCCCCTTCAGCTACTAACAAGCCATTGAGACGGAATACTGACAATACCAAATCGAGAAAAAGCATACGTTTGGGTGAATGCATGTCTAGAGCCCTCTCTTCAAGAACTAACCTCTTCGGTCGTCTCCTACGACCATTGTCAGTATGTTGTCATTGCTGTGAGTGGCAGTCAATCAACCTTGCCTAAAACTTTTCTTACTTTCGAAGCGACTAACTAATATGAAACCAGAATGATGAAAAACTGGATCGGTGGCACGCTAAAAACGCTGCTAACTGCTGAGCCCTAAATGGCAACCGGTGCCGTGGAAAATCTGATAAGGTTGAATGCAGACATTCTTACAGGCTTTACGGCACGTCAAGAATCAAAGGAACTCTCTATGAGATCACAAGCAATGAGAATACTGACCTCAATTACTTCAATCAGCTTATTAAAAGGATTCAAACCTGGATCTTCACTAATGCTGGCCACTGCTTTCTTTGGCTTTGCCTCCAGCGCTGCTTTTGCACAACCCCAATTGTCGGGCACACCGATTGAACTGAGAGGTTTTCTCTTTCCCAGCTCAACAACGGTAAACATTAACGGCGAAGGAGAGCTCACGGCTTATAAGGATTTAGCAAAGGTTAGTTTATTGGTAACTACTGACGAACGCAGCCTCGAACAGGCAATGACGGTGAATCAGCAATTGCGACTGGGACTCATCAATGCTTTCCTGGCAGCTGGCATTGCAGAAGACGATATCAATAATTCAAAATTCTCTAGCTCTCCACAGTTTGGCTTATTTGGCCGAAACCCCAACTCCTTTGAAGTCACTGCCCGACTGGAGGTCAACGTAAGCAGCGAAGAGCATTTGCAACTGCTGGCTGCCGCTGCTGATGAGAATGATGAAATCGAATTCGAAAGTACCGAGTATGAGCACAGCCTCGAAGACGATTTCGAAGACCGAGTCAGGGCGCTCGCTATGGAAGACGTGATGGCACAAAAAGCGTATTACGAAGATAGTCTCGGGCTGGAACTTAAGGCGGTGAATTTCTTTCACGGTGGAATTCGTCAGATGTCTCGTGCCCAACCCATAAGGATGGCAGCGGCGGAAATGGCAGCGGACAGATCAGCGGTTGCAACTCTTGCTGCGCCAGTTGCTGTTATCGCACCAACATTCGATGAAATCGATTATCAAACAAACCTGACGGTTGTTTTTGAAATCGTTGATGCTGAATAGTCCTTGCTCGACAAGATCAACCGGCCCTGTTTTTAAACAGGGCGGGGTTTTTATTGCCTGATTTTTCTTTAGAAGAATTTTCTTTGGCGGGACTATCTATAAAGGGTCTTTCTATTACGGGTCTTTCTATAACGGAACCATCTATGCCGAAACTCTCGTTAACAAGACATTCTTTAGTGAGTCATTGAATACATAAGGTAATTAATTCCCAGGCGGTATGCTGCATTCGCATAGCGTGTCGGGTAGGCCGGGTGATAGGTATGTTCCCAACCGTCTCCCATATCTGAGTTCCAATTGATCAAAACCATAACCCTACCCTCATCATCAAGTATGGCGTGATTAGTGGCAAAGTCTATGCCCTGCTCACCGTATTCGTCAGTTCGATACAGGGCGGGAATCATTGTCGGGCCGTCTATATCGTAATAGACATGAAATATTTCGTGATCGGGTTTTAACTCGACGATTTCACGATCAGGAAAAACCTGGCTGAATGCAGCGTAAAAATTATCCCATTGCCGCTGACCCCAGAAATCGTCAATTAACAGAAAACCTCCCCGCAACAGATACTCGCGAAGAGTTTCAATTTCACCCGGACTAAGAGAGATGCCGCCACCCTGCCCTACTTCCAGCATGTAGAGGAAGGGGTAATCATAAATTTGTTCGTCATCGAGGCGCAGAACAATGGGATCACTCATCACCCTAATATTGGTAAGCCGGGAAACACCCCGCAGGAAATTTACGTCAGCATCAGGAAAATCGATAGACCATGGTCCATAACCGAATCCACCACCAAAGTAGGTATTGAATTGCACTCGCACGAAATTAAATTCACCGGCTTCGTCATAGGCCGGCCTGAATTCATCTTCTTCGGCTGCATAGGCCAGGTCTGCTATAGCTGAATAGATGACTAACAGAAAGCTTACTAGACGAGAAAGATTCATAAAATAATTAGTAAAGTCCGTTTGTTTAGAAGTTCGGTCCCAAGTCTGGGAATCAGGCATCGCCGCGAAGCGAAGCGCAATAATCCTCATTACTGATGGCAGGTGTAAACCAAATATAGTCGAATGCCTTCACGTCCGTAAACTGCTGAAGGTATTCATTGGGTGACAGCTCGGTCTCAGCCACCTCCTGAAAGGATAAAGCCACTATCTGCTCCCGACTCAATGAAGGTTCTGCTGCTAGCAAATAATTTGGCACACCTAAATCCTGCCTGATATGAAAATTACCGGCAATCAATACGTTCAAACTATTTACGGAACTATCACCAAGACTACTAGCCATGGAATGATCCCTGGACTGCTGAACTCTCACCATGGCAGGAAACTGCGATTCCGGCAATAAACCACAATGACTCTCATCAATATCCTGGTTTAGTTTCTCCATAGCAGCGTCGTTAAGCACACCATCTGCACCGTCCGGTAGCCCGCTGCTATAAACCTGACTCATTTTCTCGGAAGTAATATTGCCGGCACTCATTTTGACACCCGCGTTATAGGACGACTCTATCAGGGGGCCATAGAAAGGCCAGTCCCAGCCCTCCTCATCCCACTGAAGGTAAGCCTTTATCTGACCCAGATCGGACAGCCCTGCGCCTGCAATATTATCCAGCAACTGCTGCTTGTCAGATTCCATCATCTCGAATGCAACGTTTGCTACCCGTTGCTGTTGTAGAAAATAATCCAACATGGATTTTTGCAGTGTGTGATGGTCAGGATTATCATGTTTCTCTCCCAACAAAAGATAGCGGGAATTATTAATGCGATTTATCAATTGCTGTTCGCTAATAAATCTGTCTGCATTGCTATCCCAAATTCTGCCGACTAATTGCCCCTCTGTATAGAGAGGCGACTGCCAGTCTTCCGGCACCGCGAGCTGCGCCTGACAACCTATAGTAAGCAGCAATGAAGATACTATCGCTGCCTTTTTAATTACTACCATCGATGTCTTCCCATTGTTCATAAATTTCGTCTGTCCACAGGCTCTGGAAAAAAGCAATTGCCTGAAGCTTTTGTTCTTCGTTGAGAACGTTTTCAAAGGGCGGCATTTTACCACCAAACTCTGCTCCGCCATTATTAATCACTTGCAGAAGAACAGACCGGGGATGGTGCCATGCGTGCGCAGAACCGTTTAAGGGTGGCGGGGGGAAACTGCCATCGGCCATTTTTTCACGCCAATCATCAGTAATTCCCTGCGCCCTGCCGCCATGACAAACGGCGCAATTATTTGTAAAGATTTGTTCACCCGCTGATGATTGGGCTACCGTATACCAGCGCGTATTTTCTACTTGAACTGATCGAACTGTCTGAGCTGCCGTAGAATTGCTTGCAGAAACGGTATCGGCTTCAACTGAAATTTGTGCCTCACCACAGGCCACCAACAAGATGGTCATCGCGATGAATGAGATGGGTTTTGCGATTATTCCAGGCAGAAGTTTAATCATTGCATCTCCAGACTTTAAAAGTCAGCCATGCTTCTTTTTAGGATAATCAAAATCCACCAGAGTTCCCGTGCCCATCTCTATTTCCGACCAATTATCTATAGGCAGCTGTATCTCCACCAGACCGCAGGTAGGAATATTGTCGATAGACTCACCGGTCAATGCGTTAACAAACTCGGTAATGGCCGGATTGTGACCCACAAGCATCGCCGTATCATTAGTCTCGTCCACTAGGCTAGCTGCCTTCAAGAACATATTCGAGCCCGCGAAATAGAGTTCTGGATTACTACTGATTTCTTCCATGGGATAGCCCAATTGCTCTGCAAACATTTTTGCGGTGGTCTTGGTTCTCACTGCCGGGCTGCAAACAATACAGGCAACCGGGCAATCGCAATTGCTCTCATTATCCACGCTCTGACGCGATTTAAAGCGCTGGACCATTACTGGCACATCGGAGAGTCCTCGCTCGGCAAGCGGCCGCTCGAAATCTTTTAGCTCCGGGTCATCCCAGCTGGATTTTGCGTGACGAAGTATGAATAAGGTCTTCATATATTGACGTGAAATTTCACCACTTTAAGAAAAGAACTACAGAGGACAATCAGAGCAGCTTGAGCCTGACGCCTTCGTTGCAATCTTATACTCCAAAAATCACGGCAACTCCAGCAATATCGGGCACCCCCAGTGACATTAAAAATCGCCTTTGGCGGAATTTTATCCACCGATTTACCCAAATATTTACTCATTCATCTCTCAATATTGCCGAAAACAAGTAGATGTCTTTACTTATGATCACGGAATTGTGGAAATGAAATTATATAGCTCTCTTGGCCTTTTTGTTCTTGCGACATTAATTGGTGCAGTTGTAAGTGCGCAAGAAAATCGCGTGGAGAAAGAAATTGAGCTGGGGGGCCTATTCACATCAGGGAATACAGAGGAAGAATCACTCAATTTTGCCGGCGCCATTGATATCATTCAGGACGACTGGGAATACCGCTTCTCACTAGATGGGCTCTATTCCTCAAGCGAATCTGAAGTAAAAGGTCAGCGACTGTATGGCGTTGCACTGGCTAACTACAGCTTTTCCGAGAATGCCTATTTCCGATCAAGAGTCTCCCATGAAAATGACCGATTCAGCGGATTCGACAGCCAATCAGATATCACCTTTTCCTATGGTTTGGGCCTACTGCAGAATATATCGAATATGGATCTGTCATTAGATGCCGGTCTCGGTGTTCGTTGGTCACGTCTGGACAACTCCGATTTTGATGAGCCTATAGTTCGTCTCGCTGGAGACTACAGCTGGACCATTTCCGACACTGCAGTATTCAGTCAGGAGCTTTCAGCTGAAGCGGGTTCCGATTCCAATATTTTCAGGTCGGTAACCAGTATAGAAACCGAGATCATGGAGAACCTATCACTTCGTCTCTCACTGAAAATGAAGCATCAATCAGATGTCCCCATCGATCGGGAAAGAACGGATACAGAGACCGCAGTGACTCTGGTCATGCAGTTCTAAAATCACCGCTTGGACTTTCTGATATGCGCTTCCCGGCTCACTGCCATGATCGGGTAAGACGACATATCAGAGCACTGCACATAAGAGCACTCCACATCAGATAGGTATGTGAGCAAATGACACCAGTAGTTAAATTGTATTGGTCAATAGCCTTGATCTTTATGCCACTGAGCCTGATGTGGTTGCTTAATAGCACCGGCGGCTCAGTAGATTTATTTTCACTGCTTGACTCTCCTCTACAACTTATTCTCTTTCTATTGTTACTCGCCTGGACAGCTGTTGGCGCTTACGAACTATTCTTCGACAAAAGCAATTTAAGAAGAAACTATCCGGTACTGGCTAATATTCGCTATGCCCTTGAATATATTCGTCCGGAGATTCAGCAGTACTTCATCGCCAACAATGTCGAAGAAAAGCCTTTTAGCAGAGAAAAAAGAAATCTTATCTACCGCCGCGCCAAAGGCGCTAATGATATGCTGCCCTTTGGTACCGAGCAGGCAATTCTCGAGGACGGTTACCGCAGCCTCGCTCATTCTTTAAATGCGACCGAAGTGACCGAAGAAAATATTCGGGTAAGCTTTGGCGGGCCAGATTGTAAGAAACCCTATAGCGCATCGAGACTGAATATTTCGGCGATGAGTTTTGGTGCGTTAAGTGCTACCGCTATTGCTGCTCTTAACAAGGGTGCCGGTTTAGGAAACTTTGCGCACAACACTGGCGAGGGAAGCATCAGCAAACATCATCTCGAAAATGGCGGCGATATAATTTGGCAGATAGGCACCGGCTATTTTGGCTGCCGCAATCCCGACGGTTCGTTTTGCGACGAGTCATTTGCTGCGCGCGCCAACGATGACGTAGTTAAAATGATTGAAATTAAACTTTCCCAAGGCGCGAAGCCTTCCCATGGCGGGGTGCTGCCGGGAGCGAAGGTTACTCAGGAAATCGCCGACATTCGGCTGGTGGACCTGGGCAAAACAGTATACTCACCGGCAACTCACCCTGCGTTTGACTCACCCCTAGGACTACTGAAATTCGTCAAACGCCTGCGAGAGCTAAGTGGAGGCAAACCTGTAGGCTTCAAGCTTTGCATTGGAAGAAAAAGTGAGTTCGTCAGCATCGTAAAAGCCATGCTGGAAACGAAAATCCTGCCTGACTTCATAACCATAGATGGTGCTGAAGGGGGTACCGGAGCGGCCCCGGTTGAGTTCTCTAATCGACTAGGCACACCTTGTCTGGAAGCCACCTATTTCGTAAACCAGGTTTTAAAGGGCGCCGGCATTCGTCAGCATGTTCGGCTAATTAGCTCGGGTCATACCGCCACCGGCTTCGACATGCTGGAAAAAATTATCTTGGGTGCCGACACGGTAAACGCCGCCCGGTCGATGATGATAGCGCTAGGCTGTGTGCAGGCTAAAGCCTGTCATACCAATGATTGTCCAACGGGAATTGCCACTCAAAATCGGTCGAGGGCAAGAGCTATTGATGTAGTAGAAAAAGCAAACAGGATTTATAACTTCCACCATGCAACAGTAGTATCATTTCTGGAACTCTGCGGCGCAATGGGATTTAAAAACCCTGCCGATCTAACTCCTGCAGATTTATACAGCCGTTCCGATGGCACTGCAAAAAACTTTGACCAGATCTACCAACCGCTGGATGACGGGCAGCTACTCACAAACTCTATCCCGGCAGCCTACCTCGAAGACTGGCAGCATGCCGATTCTGCGCGGTTCTGACAACCCGCATAGCGTAATTCCTCTGCTATTCCCCCTAACCTATCAACCGATTATTGCATTCGGTAAACATGTTGAATTTTCCATAAAGCAGCTATACTGATTTGATATTACTGGTTCTATTCTGGGGAGGCAGCCCATGAGTCTCAAATCCAAGCTACTGCTCATCTGCACACTCTTGTCATTGCCGATTTTTGCCGATCAAAATGACGAAGCTCTGGATATTCATTTTCAGACATTGCAACAGTCTACTGATAGGGAAGAAATTCAGCGTGCCGAAAGACGCATATGGATGAAATGGATGGACCATGACGATTATGCTGTCGCGAGATTAATGACCATTGCTGCGGAAAGAATGAACTACCAACGCTACCCGGAAGCCATGCTGGTCTATAACCAACTAATACAAAACTATCCCGATTACGCCGAGGCATGGAACAAACGTGCCACTCTTAACTACTTATTAGGGAATCTCGACGAATCTATTGCGGACGTGGAAAAGACCCTGCAATTGGAGCCACGTCATTTCGGCGCGCTATCCGGCCTTGGACTGATTTACATTCAGCGCAAGGAATTTGCCAAGGCGAAGCAGGCTTTCGAAGATTTGATTGAAGTCCACCCTAGCAGCCCTAATGCGCAACAGAATCTTCAGCTGGTAAACGAAGAGATTCGCCTGGGAGTTATTTAGTTAGACGGAAACAAAAATCTCTGCATAAAAAAAGGGCCGCTATTGCGGCCCTTTTTGCCTGTTCAGAATCACTGAACAAGAAATCTATCTACAGCTTACTGACGTGAGCCGCTAACTCCGAACGCACCGAAGTCACTACCGAACTCACCTTCGATTGAATCGCCTTCAACCATACCGGTAAATTCAAGAACCAGAGACTGGCCCTGTGCGTCTACTTCAGCTTCAAAGGCAACGCTGTTTCCATCATACATAACACCAGAGATAGGAGCATCTCCAAGGCCTTCGGCTGACATGCTGCCTGAACCATCTTCATTCAGAGTCAGAGTAGCAGGAAGAGCACCCAGAGGAGTATTCATCTCAACACCCCAAACGCCTACACCTGGAGGAGGTCCGCCAGCGGCACAACCTACAAGAATAGAAAGGGTCAAAACCATCAATCCGCTTAGTATTTTTTTCATAATTTTTCCACCTTTAAAAAAGTCTAATATCCGAACTGTTCAACAACAGAAATCCGGCAGCTTTCGCTCCACTCTACTCCAATAAAGGAGATGCCTCAATTGCAAAACGGTGACGCTATTGTCCGGTTAATCGTCTTCTAGTCAACCGTAAATGTCCCGTAATTACACCATCTGCCCCTTCAAGCCCGCTATCTATGGCAAACTAGGGTATTTACCAGGCTATCTCAAGTATTTCCATGATCTGGTCTGCGCTGTGCAACTCTCTGGGGTTTCGCCGCACTACCGGGTGTCGAATAGCCCGCTTGGCAATTTCATCGAGTTGATCACTGCTGACGCCCACATCACGCAGGCTGCGGGGTAACTCGAGACCCGCTATCAGGCTTGCCACAGCCTCTGCAGCGGTCGCGTTTTCCTGCCCAAGTGCAGCTGCTATTCCCTGTTGATTTTCAGACTCTGTCTGTGAATTCCACTCGAGCACTGCAGGCAACATCACGCAAGAGGTAAAGCCATGTGGTACAGCGCATAAGCTGCCGAGAATATAGCCAATACCGTGGCTCGCTCCATGGGCAACGGTTCCAAGGCCGCAACAGGCCAACCACACTGCCTGCTGACTCAGATTGCGAGCCGCAAGATCATTCGGCTTTTTCTTCGTGACTGGCAGGGATCGTGAGAACAGTGTCATCGCATGCAGGAAATGACCGTCGAGAAAGGGGTGGGAATCAGCGGAGCAATAACCTTCCACCGCGTGATCCAGAGAGCGGATAGCAGTAGACAACCACAACCATTCTGGCGTGTGTACGCTTAGTTGAGGGTCATAAATAATTGATTTTGGGCAGAGGTTTATGCCGCGATATCCTTCCTTGGCGGAGGTTTCGCTGTTGAGCACCCCTGCATTGTTACTGAACTCACCACCAGAAAGCGTGGTAGGAACGGCAATCTGCCGAACGGCGGAGTTTGCTGAAAGCAGGCTGTAGTCGGCGTATTTAGGACCTCTGGTACCGTCCGCAAGCTGCGCATATTCAAGCAATTGCTGTTCGCTGTGAATATCCTGATCCATTGCCAGTTGTACAGTCTTACAGGCATCTATTATCGATCCTCCGCCCAGTGAAACCAGTACGTCTGCTTCTGCCTCACGTGCTGCGGCCAAAACTTTCATCACATCTTTTCTCGGCGTGTGAGAACCGACCCCGGTGAAAAATCCGGCAAATCTCCCACCCAACGCATTTTGAATATCGGCGAACTCCCCGGTTGCTGCGCTGAGACTGGCAGAGGCGGCAAGGAAGACGGCCTGGCGATCGTCTTTTTCCACTATAGCCAATAAAGCATCAGCAACAGCCTGATTGCTGATTACGCAATCCAATGCAGTGTAATCAAACTGCACAGTTTTGCCTTGTTGTTTTTTTAAGCCCATCTCTAATCTGCCCCTTCTTTCCACTACGGGGAAATTGCCTTACAAGCAATTTTCCTATCAACCACCTGTGCCCAATCAGCCACTTAATGGGGTAATACCCCTACCTTGAGGGTATTTCAGGCATAATCCATGGAGTACATCCAAAACACGACTATACCACTTCAAACAGGCGTGTTTATGAGCCATTGGCACTGCTATACTGAGAAAATAGGTGCTTTAAGCTTACGGTTCCACGCACGGACAGGCATAGGAAAGATCATGCGCCCAGGCCATTAGGTAAATGGATAAATAGGTAGCAGGCGCGGACAAAACATAAAGGGGATTGGTAATGGCAACATTTAAAGTTAACGGCGTAGAGCATACTCTGGACATAGAGCCGGATATGCCTCTGCTTTGGGCAATTAGGGACGAGCTGGGAATGAGCGGCACAAAATTTGGCTGCGGTATCGCATCCTGTGGTGCTTGCACGGTCCATGTTAACGGTTCCGCTATCCGTAGCTGTGTCACTCCGGTGAGCGCTATCGAAGGTCAGGAAATCACCACCATCGAAGGCCTTGCCAGTGTCGCCGCTGGCGCCAATCCTTCTGCTCCTGACTTATCTGCGGTACAGCAAGCCTGGATCGATCATCAGGTCCCTCAGTGTGGTTATTGTCAGTCAGGCATGATCATGGCTGTTTCCTCACTGCTTGCCAGTACCCCTAATCCCAGCGACGCCGAGATTGATGCCCGCATTACCAATGTCTGCCGCTGTGGCTCTTACACCAGAGTACGAAGAGCAATTCGTTCACTGGCAACAGCATAAGGAGAGCTACTATGAAAATGAATAGGAGAAAATTTCTTTTAAGTTCTGCCGTAGTCGGCGGTGGTGTGTTGATAGCCTATTCTGCTACCCGACCTAGCAAGCACCGCCTTGCTAATGAGGAACTGGTAGAGGGAGATGAGAGATACGTTACTTCTTTCCTTAGAATCGATCCGAACAATGAAATCACTGTGTACGTCCCTCATACTGAAATGGGACAGGGTATTCATACATCACTTTCAATGATGGCCGCTGATGAACTTGATGCGGATTGGGAGCTGGTTAATATTGAACAGGCGCCGGCTATCGATTTATTTGCCAATGGAGACCTTGTAACGGGTTTCGCCGGAGAATTTGGCGTCCCTGATTTCCTGATGGGGCTGGTTAGTGTTTCAGCAACCAAGATTGCGCAGATTGGTAATCTGCAAACCACCGGTGGTAGTGCCTCGGTGAGATTTACCGGCGAGACTGCCATGAGAACATCCGGTGCCGCAGCAAGAGAAATGCTTATCCAATGTGCTGCACAGCACTGGGGTGTCCCCGCATCGGAATGTACAACAGCACTAAGCCATATACATCACAATGCAAGCGGTCGCTCTTTCACTTATGGCGATTTGGCCAATGACGCTGCGCTGCTCGAGCCACCAGAAAATCCCCTGCTCAAGACCCCAGATCAGTTCACGCTCATGGGCAAGCCCATGTCGCGCAACGATATCCCCTTCAAGGTTGATGGCAGTGCCCAATACGGCCTGGATTATCACACCGACGATATGCTGTATGCCGCGATTCGCCTTGCCCCAGTATTCGGTACCAAACTAGTTTCCGTTGATGCCACCGAGGCTCGGTCAAGGCGCGGTGTTCGAAAAATTATCGAGTTGGAAGATTCCGTAGCCGTAGTAGCTGATAGCTACTGGCGGGCCAAAGAAGCATTGAAGCTGGTTAAAGCCGAATTTGAGACATCGGAAAACGACCATGTGTCCACTGCCGATATCTTTAAAGGCTTCGATGTTTCTCTGGCAGAAAACAATGGCAGCAAGGATGTTGAACAAGGTGATACAGATGCAGCGCTGGAAGCTGCAGCAGATATCATCGAGGGCAACTATCGCGTGCCCTATCTTGCACACGCTCCTATGGAACCAATGAATTGCACGGTTCATATTCAGGGTGACAAGGCTGATCTCTGGACCAGTACACAGGACCCTCTGAGCATGAGAGGCCGAGTTGCATCTATTGCCGGTCTCAAGGAAGAAGACGTGACTTATCACTTCAGCTACTTGGGTGGCGGTTTTGGCAGACGCCTGCCTTTCAACTGGAATGTTATCGATCACGCGACTCTTATCGCGCAAGAATTTGATGTACCGGTTAAAACGGTGCTGAGTCGTGAAGATGATATGCAGCAGGATTATTATCGACCGGCTGTCGGCAGTAATTTCAAAGCAGCCTTCGATGCCGACGGCAATGTGCTGGCTTGGCATAACCGCTATACCGGACCTGTTCAGACTCCGGGTGCGGCACACATTCCCTATGCAATCGAAAATCAGTCTATCCGCACAGTGGATGGAGACACTCACGTGCCTATTGCAGCATGGCGAAGTGTGGATCACTCACAGCAGACTTTCTTCACAGAGTCTTTCATGGATGAAGTGGCACACCGTGCCGGAAAGAACCCCTATCAATTCCGCATGGACATGCTTCAGCAACATCCACGCCACCGCAAGGTACTGGAAGTGGCAGCGCAAGCCGCCGGCTACGGTGAGAATCTGCCGGAAGGTCATGCGCTGGGCATCTCGGTGGCAGAGAGCTTTGGCAGTTTCGCTGCAGAGATCGCCGAAGTATCAATGGGTGCAGACAATAAGCCTATTGTGCACAAGGTAACCTGTGCTATCGATTGTGGCTGGACGGTGAACCCGGATGCCGCAGCGGCTCAGGTCGAGAGCGGCATCATTTTCGGACTGACTGCTGCCATGTATGGTGAGATTACCATCGAGAAAGGACGGGTCGCTACCGACAACTTTCCGGACTACGAGATGGTGAGGATGGCTACCGCGCCAGAGATCGAAGTGCATTTCGTTGAGTCTGGCGAAAAGCTTGGTGGTCTTGGAGAGCCGGCTACACCGCCGGTTGCTGCCGCAGTTAGCAACGCCATCTACATTCTTACCGGACAGAGAGTTCGGGAGTTGCCAATTCGGAAACATGACTTCTCTGAAGGAACTCCTATCGCCCAAGTCTGATCTTGTAGACTTCGGGTAATAAAAAAAGGGCTTCGGCCCTTTTTTCGTTCTTGCATTTTGTTTTTGCCTCGACACTACCTAATCCAATCTTTTACTAAAACGAGCGATGGCAAGTGTTAGAGTGACAACCATGAAAATTAACAAGGCAATAATCTCGTCAAACATGGTCATAATATCTGCCCCCCTGAGCACGATGCCACGAATCAAACGATTGAAATGAGTAAGTGGCAGGACCTCTGCAATGTTCTGTGCTATTGCAGGCATACCATCGAAGGGAAACATGAAGCCCGAAATTAGTATGGATGGCAGAAAGAAAAAGAAAGTCATTTGCATGGCCTGAAACTGGGTCTTGGCGGAGGTGGAAACCAACAGGCCCAGAGAAAGATTGGCGGCTATAAATATTAGTGCAGCAATTAATACATGAAACTCGCTGCCACGAATTAGCACCTGAAAAAATATCCGACCCAAGGTGAAGATTATCACCAGTTGAATCAGGCCTATAAGAATATAGGGAAATATTTTTCCTAACATAAGTTCCGGAGTTTTTATCGGTGTATTGATCAGCAACTCAAGATTACCTCGTTCCCTTTCCCGCACAATGGCAACCGCTGTGAACAACACCATGGTCATGGTGAGAATAACCCCAACAAGCCCCGGAACAATATTTACTGCTGACCGCCTTTCGGGATTGTAAAAGTTTCGAACTTCGAACAATTGCGCTGGCTGATTTCTCAGACGTTCTGTTTGGATATCGAAGCGAACAGGAAGTGCCGTTAGTTGCTGAGCCACTCCGAGAATAATCGGATCGGTGCCATCTACCATTAACTGCACCGCAGCACGGTCTCTTTCGATGACTCTGCGATCGAAATCTTCCGGTATTGCTATTCCTATTGATATAGAACCGGCGTCGAGCAGCTCACTCAATTCCTGAACAGAGGACACTCGCTGCGCGAGAATGATGACCTGGGACGCGCCAAGGTCCGCCACCATCTCTCTGGACAGACTAGTGTCTGCTTCGTCCACATAGGCAGCGGAGAGGTTTCTCACGTCGGTGTTAATGGCATAACCGAACATTAATAACTGGATAATCGGAATACCTACAATCATGCCGAAAGTAAGTCTGTCTCGGCTCAATTGCAGAAATTCCTTGCGCATTACAGCGAATATCCTACTCAGGGATTTCATGCGACAAACCCCTTTCGCTCATTTTCCCTTTCGCTCTTCTTTTCGTTCTCCTTTTCCCTTGCCTTTCTTCTCTCCTGAGTTACCGCGACGAAAACATCTTCAAGATCAGGAACGACTTGTTCTATATGCAAATTGGCACGCTCACGGCCAAGGTAGCTCTGCACTAATTCCACGGCTTCGGATACAGACTTATTAACTAATATGCGCAACCGAACACCTAACTGGGTAATGCTCTCAATTCCCTCTCGATGGCTCAGAACCTGTCGAACAGCGTTCGGATCTTCATCCACCAACTCGACCACATGACAGAGTATGTCTTCTCCCAGCTGGCGAGGCGTTCCATCGGCTACCTTTACGCCCTCATCAAGGATGGCCAACTTATGACAGCGCGCCGCTTCATCCATGTAGTGAGTCGAAACCAATATTGTTGTGCCGTGCTCTGCCAAGTTGAAGAGCGTTTCCCAGAAGTCCCTGCGATTCTGTGGATCTACCGCACTGGTAGGTTCATCGAGGAATAAAATCTTCGGCCGATGCAAGGTTACCGCCGCCAAAGCCAATCGCTGTTTCTGACCACCACTCAGGGTTCCCGCTCGCTGTTTAATCTGATCCTGAAGATGAAAGTCCTTAATCAGCTCACTAACTCTTGGCTTTCGTTGTTTACGGGGGACTGCATAGATCTCACTTACAAACTGCAGGTTCTCTTTAACAGTAAGGTCGTCATATAGGGAGAAGCGCTGGGTCATGTAACCAATTTGCTGCTTTAATGCCTCGGAGTCATTGCGCACATCCAGCCCCATTACCTGAGCCGATCCTGCGCTGGGTGTTAGCAAACCGCATAACATACGTATGGTGGTTGATTTGCCAGAACCGTTCGGACCAAGGAAACCATAGATACTGCCGACCGGTATCTCCAGGTCGACATTGTTTACCGCAAGCAATGATCCGAACTTTCTGGTTAGGCCATTGGCGATGATTGCTATGGCATCATTATTCATTGCGAATTCCGAAGTCAATTTGTACCGGGACTCCATCAGGAAGGCGTCGGGGTAAGGTCGGTAGTTCTATTTCCGCCACATAGGAGAGGCGACTACGATCACGCTCAGTCAATGCAAAGTAGGGTGTGAAACTTGGCTCTGAGGAAATTCTCCTGACCGTGCCGCTCACAGCACCGGCTAATCCATCAATAGTAACGGGCAATTTAGTACCCGGGGTTATCTCTACTCTTTTCACCTCCGGGATATAGACTCTGGCATAGGGCTGTTCTCCTGCTAACAAAATCGCAACTGTGTCTCCAGCGCGGGGCCTCTCTCCGTTCTCAAACGGCAATGAATCCACTACTCCACCAGTAGGGGCGACGATCTGATGGCGTGATACATCAAGTACCAGGCTTGCCAACTGCGCTCTTGCCTGCGCTATGGAGGCATTGGTCTGATCTATCTGTTCCTGACGTGTGCCGGCTTCCAACTCTGCCAACTGCGCCTGAACAAACTCAACCCGCACATTAGCCGATGCCAGCATTTTTTCTGCATCGTCCAGACTCTCGATGGAAGTGAGATTTTGCTCACGCAAATCAGAGGTTCTTTGCAGGTTTATAGTTCTGTATTGCTGTTCGATTTGCGCTTCTTTTAGATTAGCCCTCATAGCAACGATAGTTTCTGGCCGAGGCCCGCTTAATTGCTCTGCTAATAGCGCTTCAATACGGGAAATGTTCGCCACTGCTTGCTGAACACGAACATCAAAACGGCTTGAGTCCTGACTCATGATCAGGTCACCGCTAGAAACGGTTTCTCCTTCGCTTACATTGATAGTCAGGATTCGTTCGGCATATTCCGCCACTATCTCAATTCTATCCGACTCAAGCTGCCCCATGGCCTGTAAACTTTGTTCCTCACATGCAGTAAGGAACAACACAGAAACCAGGGATGTGACTGCACTAAAGAATTTCATATTATGTATTGCCTCGTTCTTTTTTGCTGACGCCGTGAAGAAAAACTTTCGTATTATGCTTAGCCAGTTTTTCAACTGTCTTTGGATTTATTTCTATATTTAGAACTTTCTCCACTACAGGCTTGGCGAGGAATGGGAATATGGTCATTCCCAATAGAGATATCAATGCCATGGAAGGGTCGAGATCATCACGAAAATTTCCATCGACGATTTCGCTATTTATAGCCGCCATAAGACCCGGCACGGTCGCCGCGCTGAACTTTTGCATCACCGCGTCGCGAACATCCCCTTCTCCGAACAACACTTCCCTGATTAGAAAATTGGGCCACCACGGGTTGTCTGCAAGAAACTTTGCATAGATCTCACTGAAGTCCTCAACGGCAATCTGATTTCCATCGCCCATGCCCTGCAAGCTTTCTTCGAGAATTTGGGTTACTTCCTCCACGATCGCCAGATACAAACCGCGCTTGTCTCCGAAGTAATAGCTCACCATGGCAGGATTCACTCCAGCCTCATCAGCAATTTGTCGCAGGGAAACAGCCTTGAAATCCCTCGCCAGAAAGTGGTTTCGGGCTGCCTGTAGCAAATCAGCCCGGACCTTGTCGCCACTACGGCCAGCGGGTCTGCCGGGGCTGGATTTTGCTGAAATTTGAGTGTTCATGGGTGATTTCCTATATCAGATTTAATTAATTAATCATTTAATTAATTAAATGGCAAGGAAAAGTTGCAAAGATTACTGCCGCTGGAGTCGATGCTACACTTGGCTTTGCAGCAAACTCAGGAAACCTACAGTGATTATTCTGTCTTTCGGACTGGCGCTATTCATTCTTCCCCATCTGCTCAGAGAGCTGGGCCTGCGGGATAAGACGATGGGCCAG